>JAESFI010000035.1_pt1 | contig 248071 bp, 193 predicted proteins | sample 9269361 | NCBI WGS metagenome assembly JAESFI01 (sample SAMN14504119, study PRJNA617095) | algae metagenome | isolation source: Brasilonema angustatum HA4187-MV1 and co-occurring heterotrophs from moss... | place: USA: Manoa Valley, Honolulu, Hawaii | collected 2009-07-20 | reverse complement strand
ATTCTAATTTATTGCTGGGATTCAATCAATTAATTAGTACAATGAATCACTTCAAACCCTGTTATGCTTCTGGATAATTTAACTTATTTACTACTTGCTTACTCCGGAAAGTGACAGAAGAGGGATAGATTGAATTCATCGCTTGTGATTTGCTTGAATTACAAAAACTAGGGGGGTAAGGGTGTAAGGGTGTAAGGGTGTAAGGGTAGTTCATTGAAACTAGGACTTACGCAAAAACCCTTTTAAACCCTCTTAACTATGCGCTAAGGCGCACGCTACGCGAACGTGCTCTTTACGTCCTACCCTGCGGGAAGCCCTTCGGATTCGCAGTCGCCTACGGAGGGAAACCCTCCTGCAGCGCTGTCTCACCGCTCCGCGTCTATGCGGTTTATTTTTTCATTATTTTGCGTAAGTCCTGGAAACAAGAACCAGTTTGCTCTAACTTGTTAAGATGATGTTGACTGCACAGTGACTCAAAGCAAACCATCACTGACCACCATGAAGCATCTGTCGGACTACAACTTCTTTGACCCTGAACTGCTTGTGTGCCCTTATGAATTCTACAAGGTAGCACAGGAGCAAGCACCAATTATGGAGCTACCTAGTCCCAAAACTGACGCTAAGCTCTTCCTCGTTACGCGCTATGACTTGGTGATAGAAATTCTTAAGGATACAAGAGTATTCTCTAGTAATTTCTCTACTTTACTGGCTGGAAAAGAAGAACAGGATCCGGAATTGCAGAAAATCTTTGCTCAAGGCTGGCCTCAGATGAACACCCTGCTGACGGCAGATCCACCAGAACACGAGCGATTCCGATCACTGGTGAATAAGGCATTCACCTCGTCGCGTGTCAATAAAATGCATAACTTGATTCTGCAAACGGTTGATGAACTCATTGACAGTTTCATCGATAAGAGTAAGTGTGAATTCGTCAGTGAGTTTGCCGTACCCTTACCGCTCAAAGTTATTGCTCAGCAGTTAGGTGTGCCGCAGGCAGATCTGCCGAAGTTCAAGCAATGGTCTGATTCTTTTATTGCGCGCCTAAGCCATATGCTTTCTAGAGAGCAGGAGATCGAGTGTGCTAAAGATGTGGTTGCTTTCCAGCATTATTTTCGTGATGTCATAGAGTCACGCCAAAAACAGCCTCAAGATGATTTGATCACGGACTTGGTACAGGCAAAGGTGGCTCAAGAGCGATCGCTCGACACAGCTGAACTGCTGAGTATAATTCAGCAAATACTAGTGGCAGGCAATGAGACTGTCACCAGTGCGATCGCGGGTGGGATGTTGTTGCTGACAAACAATCCCCAGCAGATGAAGTTGCTACAAACAGATCTTTCCCAGGTAGAGAACTTTGTTGAAGAAGTTCTACGAATGGAAAGTCCGACTGCGGGGATGTGGCGAGTTGTAACGCAAGATACAAAACTCGAAGACGTTGATCTAAAAGCTGGGTCTTTGGTGATGATCCGCTTCGATGCTGCTAACCGCGATCCCATAAAATTTCCAGAGGGTGAGCGTTTCGACGTGCGCCGCTACAATGCTAACAACCACCTATCTTTTGGTTCTGGCATTCATTATTGTTTGGGCGCTATGCTTGCTCGCAAGGAAATGCAGATCGCCTATGAGCGCTTGCTGCTACGGCTTGAGAACATCCGCTTGGCACAAGGTGATTACCAGTACTTGCCGAACATACTCATGCGGGGACTCAAGCACCTCTATATTGAGTTCGACAAGGTAGCATCAGATGTGCCTGACTACAACACAACACCAGTTAAACGTTGAAAAAAGAATGAGCAAATAGGGGTGCTTGAGTGCGATGGCGCGGAGTGCAGACGCCAAGGGCGTATCGCCCAAAAGGCAGACGTCTGCGTGTGTATCGCTTTGACTATCAGAAAATACATCAAACTATAAATTTTGATTCTTTAGCAGGCGTTGCCTTAGTTCCAATGCTTTTTTGTACAAACGTTCAGCTTGAGTGTACCGTCCAAGGGAATAGTAGAGTGATGCCAAATTGTTGTAACTTTGGGCGACATCGGGATGCTCATCTCCTAGCAGGCGTTGCCTTAGTTCCAATGCTTTTTTGTACAAACGTTCAGCTTCAGTGTGCCGTCCTTGGGATGAGTAGAGGAATGCCAAGTTATTGTAACTGGTGGCGACATCGGGATGCTCTTCTCCCAACAGGCGTTGCCTGAGTTCCAAAGCTTTGATGTAGAGTGGTTCAGCTTCAGTGTACCGTCCTTGGGAATAGTAGAGTCCTGCCAAGTTGTTGTAACTTTGGGCGACATCGGGATGCTCATCTCCCAGCAGGTGTTGCCTGAGTTCCAAAGCTTTGATGTAGAGTGGTTCAGCTTCAGTGTACCGTCCTTGGTCAGAGTAGAGCTCTGCTAAGTTGTTGTAACTGATGGCGACATTGGGATGCTCATCTCCCAACAAGCGTTGGTATAGTTCCAAAGCTTTGATGTAGAGTGGTTCAGCTTCAGTGTACCGTCCTTGGGAATAGTAGAGTCCTGCCAAGTTGTTGTAACTGGTGGCGACATATGGATGCTCTTCTCCCAACAGGCGTTGCCTGAGTTCCAAAGCTTTGATGTAGAGTGGTTCAGCTTCAGTGTACCGTCCTTGGGAATAGTACAGCTCTGCTAAGTTGTTGTAACTGGTGGCGACAGAGGGATGCTCCTCTCCCAGCAAGCGTTGGTATAGTTCCAAAGCATTGATAAGGAGTGGTTCCGCTTGGGTGTACCGTCCTTGGGAATAGTAGAGTAATGCCAAGTTGTTGTAACTGGTGGCGACATATGGATGCTCTTCTCCCAGCAGGCGTCGCCTTAGTTCCAAAGCATTGATAAGGAGTGGTTCCGCTTCAGTGTAACGTCCTTGGGAACGGTAGAGTTCTGCCAAGCTGTTGTAACTGGTGGCGACATATGGGTGCTCTTGTCCCAGCAGGCGTCGCCTTAGTTCCAAAGCATTGATAAGGAGTGGTTCCGCTTGGGTGTACCGTCCTTGGGAATAGTAGAGGTCTGCCAAGCTGCTGTAACTGGTGGCGACATCAGGGTGCTCATCTCCCAGCAGGCGTCGCCTTAGTTCCAAAGCTTTGATAACGAGTGGTTCAGCTTCAGTGTACCGTCCTTGGGAATAGTAGAGTCCTGCCAAGTTGTTGAAACTTTGGGCGACATCGGGATGCTCTTCTCCTAGCAGGCGTTGCCTTAGTTCCAATGCTTTGATGTAGAGTGATTCTGCATCAGTGTATCGTCCTTGCGAATTGTAAAGACTAGCCAAGTTGTTGTAACTGCTGGCGACATATGGGTGCTCTTCTCCTAGCAGGCGTTGCGTTAGTTTCAGTGCTTTGATGTATAGTGGTTCCGCTTGGGTCTACCGTCCTTGAGATTCGTAGAGTTGTGCCAAGTTGTTGTAACTGCTGGCGACATGTGGGTGCTCTTCTTCTAGCAGGCGTTGCCTTAGTTCCAAAGCTTTGATATATAGTGGTTCCGCTTGGGTGTACCGTCCTTGGGAATAGTAGAGGTAAGCTAAGTTGTTGAAACTTAAGGCGACATCAGGGTGCTCTTCTCCTAGCAGACGTTGCGTTAGTTTCAATGCTTTGATATATAGTGGTTCCGCTTGGGTGTACCGTCCTTGGGATTCGTAGAGTTGTGCCAAGTTGTTGTAACTGCTGGCGACATATGGGTGCTCTTGTCCCAAACGGGATTGGATTACTGATACACATTGCTCTAACCACGGTTTCGCCAGCGCATACAAACCCTGTCCTTTATAAAACCAACCCATAGCAGTAAAAACCCAAATTAAATTTTCATCACTGACTGCATCAGTCAAATTTTGTGCCACTTCTGCTAAATGTGGAATATCAGGAGTTAAGGCAGTGATTTCTTTGTGAGTAGGTGTGTCAGAAATTTTCTTTGCCACTTCTACCATTGCTTGGCAAAAACTAGACTTATGCTCGTCGCCTGAAGCTAAGTTCTTTTGCTTGTCTTTCAGAAACTCGCGAATCAACTGATGTAACAGATAAGTATCTTCGCCCATAAGCAAATGCAAGTTTTCTAATTCTACTCTGGCATCTTCCAGTTCTTCTGCGTCTTTCTCAGCAGCAGCACCTTCCACCAGTAACCAAGGAATCGCAGCTAAAGCAAATAAACTTAGTAAACAACCTAACTGTTGGGCAGACTCACTTAATTCTTCCCAACTTAATTCAAAAGCAGCCGCTACTCCACGTTTGATACTTAGAGTCCAAGTGCGGTCATTTTGATTCACTATTAAAGAAGGATGCCCTAGCCCTTTTTCCTCCAAACGTCGCAGCATTTCTGTCAAAGATATCTTACGCTTTTTCACATACCGCCCGACCAATTGCAACGCCAGAGGTAAGTAGCCTAAACGCTGAACGAGTTCTTTCGCTTTTATTGATTCTTGGGTGACTTTTTCTTCTCCAACCAATTGCTTCAATAATAAGAGTGCATCATCCTCCTGCAAAACTTCCAAAAACAGAGAACCAGATAAATCTAACTTGAGTCGTGTTGTTATGAGTACTTTAAACTGAGATGGTTGTGGTGGTAGATAAGATTTTATCTGACTGTAATTTTTCACATCATCTACAACCACAAGCGTGTTTCCTTGGTGCCAATGCTGCCAACACCAGCGTACTCGTTCTGGTAAATCCAAATCTTCTGGCGGCTGCAAGCCCAAATCTGTTCGAGTAAATTCTATGATCTGCAAACCAATATCTTCTTCTCTTGCGCGTAGCCAGCAAATTCCACCAGGATAAGTGTCCAATTGTAAATGTAGCAGTGAATGCTGGATTGCTAATTCTGTTTTACCAACTCCCCCCATACCTTCAACAGCTGCAATGACGACTTCATTATTGCGTTGTAACTGTTGGTGGAGGCGTTCTAATTCACGCGATCGTCCGATAAACTTATCTGTATTGCTAGGGGGAATATTTTGGGGGAAACCTGTTGGTTTAGGAATTTCACTCAAATTGTTTTCAACTTTGTAAATCTGAGTAATATCTCCTACTGTGATATTCCCCTCAGCCCGCACATTCTCAAAGATTGTTTGTACAACTGATAGAGATTCCTTATTATTCATAATTGTAAATTAAGTATAAAAAAACTCAACAAATCTTATAGGACTTACGCATTCCCTCGTTACCATGCAGAGCATGGTAATGCATTACCGGAGGCTCTGCCTCTTGTAGCTCTTTTGCTCGTGAGACAGAGTCTCACTCAAGGCATTCCAAGTCACAGACTTGGAACGAGTTCTATCAGTTATCAGTTATCAGTTACCAGTTACCAAGAGAAAATACGGATCTGTTTCTTTTGTTAACTGTTCACTGTTTACTGCTCACTGATTTTAAGCTTCTTGATTTAAATTGCCTAAATCAATGTTTTGAGCTTTCACCCCTTTAACCATTTCCTGTTCAACTGAAGCAGCCCGTACAGCTTTTTGGTTGATGTCTTTTGCTTTCAAGTCACCAGTTAATTCAATTTCACTCAAAACTACTTGATGTATTTTTTCATCTTGTGCTTGTAGAAGTTGCACTAGTTCTTTCAGTTTCTGAGCAAATGCTTTATCTGCATCCATCTGAGTTTGCAGTTCATCTTGTAGCTTTTCTTTATTCTTTTGCGTGGGTTCACTTTCTGCTCGTTTCAGTAACCCTTCTGTTCCTTCTGCCTTAAACTTTTCACGAATGGTGTTTACTAAATGAGCAAATGTATCTGTAGCGCCCTTAGTTAAAGCTTTTCCACCTTCTTTGATTGCTTCAGAGAAAAATAAAGAGACAATCACTGCTGCTGTTAGAGGTTCTGTCATAAGACTAATTATAGGTTGAATTGTAGTAAAGTAAGATACAAACTTTGCGTATGAGTTTCCGGATTTCTAGGTTTACTGAAATTTGACTCTTTTTTTTGCGCTCTATCTTTTTTGAAACCATTCAATCAAAGGTCTTAAGGTTCCCGGTAGCGCAGCTTCACTCACAGTGACTGTGTGTTCTCTTCCTTTGTCTTCTACCGTTAACTTGTATTGAAAGCGGTCAGCTTGTCTCGTTGAAGCTGTGATATTTTCGGGTAGATTGAAGAAATCTGCGGCTTCTAGTAGTGACGGTAGTTGATCAGCTTCATTTGCCGGAATACTTGCCGTGTCTACAGTTTTTTTTGTACTTATCCCTGCAAAACCACCCGTGCGTTCAAATGATATCCGCATTTTCTTGTTCTCCGTCTTGCTATGTTTTGCAAGAATTAATCAAAACTGGGAAAGTCATAACATAATTTTCCAGTTTATCAAGAAAAAACAACATTAAGAGGGAACAGTTCATCTGGAAAATCCCCATACAGCACAATAGAGGCGTCATCTTAGATCTTGCATCATACTTTTCGTCCGCCAAGAAATAAATTTCTTGGCTCAAAGTCTAAGTCCGTTAAAACGGACTGAGTAAGTTTTCCAGGAGGCACTGCGTTGGGGAGCCAGTACTGCAGGAGGGTTTCCCTCCGTAGGTATCTGGCATCCGGGTTTCCCGACTTGAAGCATGTGCCGTTCCGTTTTAACGGACTTGGTTTATTAGCCCAGAACTTGAGTTCTGGGCGTACTCAGCCGGAGGTGCAAGATCTAAGCCTTAAACTCGTGCGGCTTGGCAGCCAGCAAAATATGAAATAAACACCTTTTTTCTTTACACCCTTACACCCCTACACCCTTTTTCAAGCTAGAAGTCAGAAGTAAAAATGACTTTCTGCCTAGCTTTTAGACAAAAGCGTTGTACTTCAATGACTTGCGATGCGCTGTAATTAAAATTAGGTATTCTTCTGGCGATTCGGGAGTTGCGATCATCGCCATTTGCTTAAAATTTATCGGAGGCTAAAACAATGACAAATTGTACTGTTGGCGACTATCTACTGCTTCGTCTCAAAGAAATTGGCGTCAAGCATATCTTTGGTGTCGCTGGTGACTACAATATGGAATTTCTCGACTTGATAGTCAATCAAGAGGGTATTGAGTTGGTTACAACTTGTAACGAACTTAACGCAGCCTACGCTGCTGATGGCTATGGTCGAATCAATGGGATTGCAGCACTGATTACCACGTTTGGTGTTGGTGAACTCAGCGCTATTAATGGAGTTGCTGGCGCTTGCGCTGAACACGTCCCTGTGGTGGCGATTACTGGAGCTCCTTCTACCAAAATTCAATCATCGGGAGCACTTGTCCATCATACGCTAGGCACTGGCGATTTCTCCATGTTTGCCCAAATGTATGAGAAGGTAACGACGGCGCAAGCATATTTGACATTTGAGAATGCAACAGCAGAAATCGACAGAGTTTTAGGTGAAAGCCTTCTCAAAAAGTTACCTGTTTACATCTCCCTACCGATGGACGTTGCTGCACATGAAGTGGCTGCACCATCAACTCCATTTACTCCCCCTGTCTTCCAAAGCGATGAAGCGATCTTAGCTGAAGTAGTTGATGCAAGTGTAAGTTTGTTGGAGAAGGCGTTAAAACCAGTCATTCTGGCTGACGTGGGTGTGGATCGTCATCATTTGCAAGAGGAATTGCGATCGCTTCTTTTTGCCACTGGATACCCTTATGCCACTATGACTATGGGGAAGGGGCTGCTTGAAGAAACGCACCCCCAATTCATCGGTATATATAACGGTGGTATCAGTGAAGAGTATGTGCTTAAACGTGTTGAACAAGCAGATTGTGTATTGAGTATCGGTGTCTTGATGAGTGATTTCAACACAGGAAAGTTTTCTGCAAAACTCGATCCAAGCCGAACCATTGAAGTGCATGGGCAGCATCTCAAGATTAATAATACCGTGTACAACAATGTGGCAATGCAGGATTTTCTAACTGCTTTAAGCAAACGCTTGAAGCACCGCGATCAGCAAACGCTAGATTTAAAGCCTCGCAAGGAAAATTTAAATCCTGGTTTTACAACTGGTTTCCAACCCAACTCAACAGCAGCGATTACCCAGGAGCGTTTTTGGTACAGACTGGCTCAATTCCTCAAAGAAGATGATATTCTTGTCACCGAGACTGGAACTTCTTTGTTTGGAGCCGCAGTTATTCCTTTGCCAAAGGGAACCAGTTTCGTGGGACAATTACTCTGGGGTTCTATTGGCTACTCAGTCGGTTCTTCACTTGGTTGTGCGATCGCTGCTCCCTCAAGACGATCCATCCTACTCGTAGGTGACGGCTCGTTCCAAATGACGGCACAAGAACTGTCAACAATGTTACGTTATGACCTCAAGCCAATTATTATTCTTTTCAACAATGATGGATACACGATAGAGCGTGATATCCACGGTCCGACTCAACCATACAACGACATCCAACGGTGGAATTATCACAAGCTTCATGAAGTTTTTGGTAACAATGGCTGGGGTATCAAGGCAAGCACCGAGTCAGAGTTAGAATCGGCACTGCAACAAGCCGAACAAAATCAGGACAAACTTGTCTTTATTGAGGTAGTGATGGACAAAATGGACAGCCCAGAGGTTCTCTTAGATATGTTAAGTAAATAAAGCAGTAAATGTCAGAAAATGAGCCAGCCGCCCCGAAGCGGCTTGGTTAATGATGAGTTATGAGTCATGAAAACAGTGAACAGTCAACAGTTATCAGTTGCTTGATAACTCGTTAAAAGTTTCATGATTCATAATTCATGATCTTAAAGAACTCCTACCTTTTGCCAACCATTCTTCACTGCTTTTTGTTCGTTACTTCCTTGACCGTAAAGTTCTCCAGCAACTTGGACAGTTGTATTAGCAGCCTGTTTAAAATTGGCTTTAGATTTGAGGCGATCGCGTAAAGTAATGTACCAGATTTTTCCAGCTTTTTCCCAAGCATAGCCGCCAATTTCTACCGCAGCTAGATAAAACGCCTGATTGGGGATACCTGAGTTGATATGTACGCCCCCGTTATCATCCGTACCAGTGTATTTGTTTTTTACATGCGCTGGTTGGGGGTCTTTGCCCAGTAGTGGATCATCATATGCTGTTCCAGGCGCTTTCATTGAGCGAATGCCAACGCCTTTTGTCTTGGGTGTTAATAAACCTTCCCCAATAATCCAGTCTGCCTGATCTGCGGTCTGATTTTTGACTCGCTGTTTGACCAGAGAGCCGAAAACATCAGAGAATGACTCATTGAGTGCCCCAGGTTCTCCAAAATAGATCAGACCAGCTTCATGCTGAGTGACTCCATGAGTTAATTCATGCCCAATCACATCTATAGATTTAGTGAAGCATTGAAACATTTCTCCGTCACCATCACCGTAAACCATCTGGTCGCCATTCCAAAAGGCGTTGTCATATTTAACGTTGTAATGCACGGTAGAATCTAAACGCAGTCCTTTGTCGTCAACAGAGTCGCGTCCAAAAATCTCTTTGAACAAGTCATAAGTTGCACCAGCTGCATCGTAGGCTTCATTGACCGCCGTATCTTGGCTTGGGGGATCGCCTTCTGCACGCACCAGTACACCAGGAAGTTGTTCACCATTTTTTGCATCATAAATAGTACGACGCTTCTGACCTGGGGATACCCCAAAATTCACACCACCTACTACGTTGCGTCGTCCACGAAATTGTGCCGAAGCATTTAATGTGCGAAACGCCCACTTACGCTGCTCTTCGTTACCATTGACTGCAACGTGTTCCAGCATATGAGGTGGAATAATACAACAAATGGGGCATCTGGTGTATAGTTGATGCTCTAATTCAGATGCAACAGATTTTTTCTTTTTTTGAGCCATCTTTAAGATATTCTCCTTTTTCAGATAAGTTATAGCAAACAGTGTCTCTTACTGTATACAACAAGCTGTAGAGTCATCATTCCAAACCGGAGAGTCAAACAAAGCGATAAGCCGATAGCGTTTGCGCAGCGTCCCTCTTAGGGACTAGCGTGACGTTAGTCATAGGCTTTAGCTTGTGCATATCGCAAAGACTTTAGGACTTACGCATCAGACGATTTGCTTTCCGTTCTTCTTTAATAAATGCAAGCAAAATCAACTTATGCACTTTTGAGATAGAAATGGGAAATTTTTGCGCTCATCTGACTATTGTAAAACTGCACAAAACTAAACACGCTAATCGTTGCGGACACAATAGTTGATTTGTAAAGTGCGTAAATCCTAGACTCTATAAGCGCGTTTTTCAATTTTGACCTGCTCATCTCGGTAACTCCGGGCAAATATCAGTGTCAAAATTAGTATTCCTGGTGAATTTTTCTCCAGTGAATAGCTGTTGTATAAGACTTGGCACTGATGGTTCCACTTAATAATAATGCCTTATTTAAGACTTTATACTTATTCATAAAAATATTTTTAAACATAGAAAATTGTAGATAGGAGATATCACCAGTAAAAATCTAGACCAAAATCATAAGATTGTTTAACATAATAAAAGACCCCACTAAATTGTGTGTGGTTGTGTGTTGTAAAACTTGGTTGATACATGGTCAGGGGGCTAGTTCCCTCGTGACCATTTTATTTTTGATTGCACATTCAGCACCTTAAACTCTCATACATCATAATTATTTAGAAAAATTATATTCAGAGTCATTAATTATGACTTTATACTGGGTAAAATGTTGCTTGAAATACACTTTTTCAGTATATTAAGTATTTTAAATATACGAATCCTATTTAATTTTTGTGAAAGTGCCTGCGCTCTGCGCTTAAAAAACTCGCTACACATTTATTCCTTCTTCGGTATTTTTTGTTTCCCGTTAAGCGTTCCCAGGCTCAACTAGTATGCCAAATTATTAATATAAATTATCAATTAACAGAAACTACTCTACGGAAGGAATGAAGTATGTTAAAAAACTTATTGAAATCAAAACTTCTGGGATCGATTCTTTGACCGGAACGATCCACATTTCGGTGGGTTGTAATCCTCTCATCTGGAACATTACTTTGAGCAAGAAGCCAAGCCAGAGATTGGTATTGAGCCTCTGTATAGCCGGTGTGAGTAGGTTCGTTGTTCATGACGCCAGATGGTGGTGTTTCTAAACTGACGTGATAAGCGAAATTATTCACAGATGGAAAGAGCTGAGAATTTGTCTGAACAGTTTCTGCACCAAGTGATCCATCAAATATTGAATGAGCCGCACCAAAGGCTCGCTTTTCTGGTGGGACTATGTAAACAACTGTCCCATCTAGGTTAATCATGGCGTGGTAGCTTGCTTGAATATTATTATCATCGTGAGGAGTTTGAAAAAAATTAATGACACTGGAGGCAGGTGCAGCTGTTTCATGAAGTACTATGATTGGTGGATTATTGACAGGTTGACCATTAACGTCTGTTGCAAACCGCTCTCCATAGTTAGTTGGGTTAGCCCAAGCAATCTCATATCTAGGTTTGTAAGCCCTAAAAGCTGCAGTGGTTTTGACTGTGGAAATACGAGCCTTTTGCAATTGGCTTTTTTGGTTGCTCTTCTGTTGAGGTTGAGACGTTGAATTTTTAGCAGACAAAGCCGTCTTTGGACTTGGCGTTTTTGTTTGAGGTGCGGGTTGGCTGTTTTGGTTGATTTTTTGTTGAGGTTGAGATGTTGAATTTTTACCAGACAGAGTCGTTTCCGGAATCAAGGCTGGGGTTTTGACTTGGCTGGGTGATTTTGAGTTTTTACTAGAGAGATCTGTGTTTTGATTTGCTGTTAGTGCTTTAACATGAGGTTGAAAATTAGAATAGTCACTAGAAATAGTGCTTTGTGGATGTGATGTTGTCTTCTCCTGCCAAAACTCGCTTTTTCCAATAAGCAGCCCCAAGAACAGCCCAACAAACACCAGAATAACTAGGTGCCATCTAGTTGTCTTTACCTTAAATTTCATTTTTCTAATGATTTTGATAAATATTTTTTATTTCAATTGAAATAATTTTCAATTGCAAAAAATAAGTTTGAATATGGTTTCTAGATACACAATGACATACAAAATATTTATCTGTCTAGAGGTTTTTCTCCTAAAAATGCTGGGATCATGTCGCTTTTACAAATACAGCGCTTTGCATTTAAATGGAGTATGGTTCTCCCCAACCCTCTCACCCCCGTTTCATCCCCTTTCAAGGGTAGATATTTAAGACTAGCTTCACCCGACAACTTCATGTTTCTCAAATGACTCTCTCTCCTGCCTGATTTTTAAATACTTACCTTTGAAAGTCCGTTGTAGCACAAGCGCGTGAGGGTTAGGGAGGGGTGTACTCCATGAACTTATAGCAGGGAACGCTTAACAGGGAACAGGCTTGAAAGTCTCGTGGTGTCCGTATTTTCTCATTAGTTCATGTCCTAATCTACCTGGCAACTGCTATACAATCCGGTGTATAAGCTGGCTTTGCTTGGCGAATGAAGGTAGCAAAGCTTTTTTTGGCAAAAAAATATTAGTTTCTTACTTTACAGCAGTTTTCACCAAAATGAACCACACCTTTTGTAAGGGTGCAATGTCTTGTGCCCCTACGACTGTGGTCTATTTACCTAAAAATGGCTGTAACAGGACTTATGCAACGAATAGCCGTAAGGCGTGGCCGTTCCCACTAGGGCGTGTGTAAGGGTTTGAACACCTACACCCGTTGCCCCGCTATACCCCTTGCCAAAACCCTTGATTTCTCGTTTTTATGCGTAGGTCCTATTTAATTAAAAGCTACCCGGATTGTCATCCAGTGCCAGTAAGAAATTAATCAAATCTGTTTGCTGATTTGGATTAAACCCAGCTTGCTTATCTACGTAGAAGTCGTGACCTGTGCCATCAAGGTTACTACGCACTAGAGGAGGGTAAGATTTGTTTGCTGTCACAACTAGGGTGCGAAGATCACGATCAACCAAGGCACGCAAGCTGCTAGCAGGATCGGCAGGTAAAGCTTGGCTGAGAGTGCCTGTTAGCCCTAACCCAGTGGGATCAACAACAGTAAAACTACCATTTTCATTAACCCTCAGACTTCCTGCCCGCACCGCTACACCACCATCGTGCAAATATGGTGCACTGAAAGACAAACCAAGTAAGGAAGTCGTTTTGTAACCACCATTCGGTAATATACCTTTAGGTAATGTCGTGGGACTATCGGAGATGCCATCCGTTGGCACATTTAGCACTTCGGCGTTACCAGATATGGGAACGGCAGTGTTAAAGGTGTAGAGTTGAGGTGGTACTAACAAGTCATTTAGTTTCAGGCGAGACCTAGCACGGGCTGAATTCGTACCAATTTCCTCAATCGGATGAATTTTGTTGTCAGTGAAGAAGGGCGCAATGTGACAAGTTGCGCATTTAGCTTCCGCAAACACTCTTGCCCCACGTCTAACAGAACCTGTATTCAACGCTTGCTGGTTTTCAGGTGTGCGATTGGCAGACGGTACTAAGCTATTTTGGAAAGCAGACATGGCATTGTTAGCAAACAGGAATGTCCCACTGGCAATATCATCCGGATTCCCAGTATTTGGGCTGAAAACCAAACCGTTATATGTAACCAAGCTGGGGCGCAAGTTTGGATAAGTTCCCGTACCAGGGGCAGGAACTTGATCTTCTAACTCTGCTTGTGTCACATTCGGCGCAACCTGACGCAGCCACTCCGAAGGTTTTACTGGATTTCCTTCCGGTAAACGTAGGCTTGGATCGACAGCATTCTGAAGCAATGTACCAATATAAACTTCTGGGTCAATGTTAAGAGTTGCTGCACTCTGTTGAGCAGCTGCAAAAAAATTGATTTCTGAAGAATGAACACCGTTACCAACAGCACTCAATCCGGCAAACGGACCTACAGCAAACTGTCCGTCCAAGAAATAAGGATGATTCTTAAACGTAAAGACACTGGGAATTTGGGTCGTGTTGTTGATGCCATCTGAAGAACTTTCAAAGTTAGCAAAAGGCACATCTAACACAGCATCGTCGAAAGCTTGTTCAAACTTATTAGGATCGGGCAATTCTACACGGTTCCCTTGACTGTCTAAAATAATCTTACCGTTGCCTTTGTATTGTGGATCTAGAGGGTTGAAGTTCAATCTTGCAAACCCAGCTGCTGTATTTGGTGACAAGGCAACCAATAGAGGAGTAGCAATTTCACCATTAGGTATTCCTGCGAGGCGTTTACTCTTATCTGAAAGAGATGCATGACAAAGAGCACAAGTAATGTCGATTTTAGGTGTTAATCCTATAGGAAAATTTCCTCCCTTTTCTATTTTTAAACCTGTATTAACGACAGTTCCTTTAGGAAAAGTCCGACTGCCTAACGTTAGATCGTTCAACAGGGTAATTTGTAAGTTTGTCGTTGGTTGACCTTGTAAATTGGTAATGGCTGTAGTAATTTCTGGCAAGATGCGAGCAACGCCTTGTTGAAAACCAAATACTCTTTGCAGACCAAATGTGTCCCCAATCTTACGGTTGAAAAATATATTTTCACCTTTAGTAATCAAATCCTGAGTGATTTGAACTGCTCCTACTCGTTGATAGGAAATTGGGTCACTAGGGTCGAGACTCCGCTCTTCAACTAGCTTTGCTGCTTCATGGGGACTCAGCAGTTTGCCAAAATAGTCGTAATATCCTAATGGTTGACGTGGGGCTGGTTGCAGAAGATCAAACCTAGCAAAAGCTGTTTGGCTTGCCATCAACGAATTTGATAGCAGAACACTAAAGAAACTAATGACAAAAACGCAGATTAATAACAAAACTTTTGCTTTGAAGACATTTAATATCCTAACCACACTAATGCTAGAGATGTTTTTTCTGGGTTTCATACTATATGGATGAAAGAAAATGTATGTAGTTAGGCATAACACTAAACATGTAAGTATATACAACCTAGAAATATTTATTTATTTTTTTTATTTTATTAAGAATACTTAATTTTTATTAAATTATAAAAAAATGTTTGGGTAATACCAATTCTATGTGAGGCTGCACATTATTTTGACCCCTCCAAACCTCCCCAAACCTCCGGGGAGGGCAGTTAACGGCGATGCGGTTATTTCTATGCATCTTCATATGAAAATGGTACAAGTACTGGAGTTTAGACTAGAAGCAGGCGATAAGCCGGAGGCTTGACGCTACGCGTATCGCTGATTGTGAAGTTCAAATGTACTAAAAGCGAGCAAAATGTACAGGTATAAAAAAAGAAGAAGAGTCTGTATTTGAGACAGACCCCCAGTAACGGAAGATAACAGAAGTGCTACTCCTTTCGGTGCTGTGAAGATTACCGTTTAGGCAGCAGGGGAACAGGGGAGAAGAAATTACATCGGTAATTTTACACTCCTGATGGGAGTAATACTATTTCGTCAAGCAGTATCAAAACTTAGCGACTCTTGCCAAATCTTCGGCGCATATTCGCACCCAATCCCAGTGCTGTCAGCGAACCCAAGATTGTGAGAGGTTCGGGAACTGGCGCTACGTTTGCATTACTGACAATTAATCGCGATGAGCCAACATAATCATTAACATCAACAACGCCAATGCCGACGGTGTAGTTGTTTGCAGTTGGGAAGGTATAGTTGAAAGTAGAGTTACCAAGGGTTAGAGGGATAATGACTGGACTAGTTGTTGAGTTAACAATCGACACAAAGGCACGGTCAGGATTAACAGTGTCAAAGGTTTGGAAGTTTGAGTTAAAACTAAAAACATCTCCAGCTTGGAAGTTCCTCAAGATGCTGATAGCAGATCCCTCAGCAACATCAGTTCCAAGGGTTCCTGGACTTAGACCTAAAGAAGATTCAAGTCGGAATGGACCAACAGGCTGATTGCCAGAGACATTATAGTTCGTAGCGTCATCACTGCCATCTGCGTAAGCATTAGTGATTGTAGCTTGAGTTGGAGTTACATTACCAACATCACCTCCTTTATTGAAACTCCTCAGGTCAACACTGACAGCAAAAGAGGGTTTTGCAATCGTGATGCTACTTAAGCTGAATAAGCCCAAAGCTACAGTTTTCCAAAAAGTTTTAGCTGACATTGAAAACTCCGTTAATTTAGTTGATGAACTTTGTTGGTAGATGCCAGCACAAAAATGGTAATTGCAACCTTAAGCTTTTAAAACACGAAGTTACTAGAACTATTGAGGTTACCCGTACCCAGAAGATTAACCGTGATAAATGGTCGGAAGATGTCTGCGCCTGTAGAACCATCTGCATCAATTTGTACGCTGAAGTTGTTGGAACTACTGCCTTGGACAACTTTGACATAGTTATCGGCAATAGCGTCGGTACCGCCGTAGCCTCCTGGAATCAAACTACTCAAGAGTTGGGTGAAGACAATCTTGTCTTTGCCCACCTCAAAATCATTAATTGTGTCACCTTGGTCGCGTATACTAGCATACACAAATTTGTCATTGCCAGCACCACCAGTGAGCGAGTCTGCGCCCGAACCACCGATCAGGACATCATTTCCAGAACCTCCAGTTAATGTGCCACGACCTGTTGTTGATGTGTCTCTGATAGCTGGCAAATTAAAGCGAGCTACACTGGGGTCATGGTCACTCACCTGATCGGCAAACTCTGAGTTAATGTGAACGACATCGAACTCCGAGTTATTGTTCAAATTGCTACTAGCCAAAACGTGATCCAACACTTGGGCGTTGCCTTCAAAGTTGTAGGTATAACGTTCGTTTTCAGGCAAGTTTTCAACGAGATCTGTGAGTCCGGCGCTTTTTAGGATATTGAGTGGGTTAGAGAATTGGTAATCGTTCAAGTCACCTGCTACAACCACATTGGCGTTGGGATCAACCGCCAGAATGTTCTGGACGAAGTTTTTCACTATTGTCGCTTGCTGGTTGCGCTGTGTCTCGCTACTGAGGGTTGGGGGTTGATTTGGTCCAAACAAGGGTTGGTCACCACCTTTAGAGTTGAAGTGGTTGCCAATAACATATACACTTTGACCGTTGAAGGCAAATTCCCCAACTAAAGGCTTGCGACTGCTGTTGAAGGCGGAGTTGGTGGGGTCAATTAAACCAGGACTATCCGAAAGTACGGGAACACCATTGACGTTGCTGACTGTAGTACTGGAGGTGGAAGTCCCACCAGGACGATCTATAAAAGAGACGCGGTTGGGATTAAACAAGAAACCCACCCGGATATTACCACCAGGTTCACCACCATTGGTGTCGTCTACTGGATTAATCTGGCGATATTGGTAAGTGGGACCGCCAGCAGATGCGATCGCATTAATTAAAGTCTGGTAGGTTGTGCTGGCATCTACCACACTGTCATTCGTTGGTCCGTTGTTGTCCTGAATTTCTTCTACACTAATGATGTCTGGAGTCTTCAGGTTATTGACAATTGCACTAGCCAGACCGTTGAACTTAGCCGCACCATCACCAGGATCGAGGTTTTCGACGTTGAAGGTGGCAACTGTAAGTTTGTTGGGATCGACAGAAGTTAAACCACTTAAAGTAGAAGACAACGCAGTGCGATCGCCCGCAGCGTTACCATCTAATGCACCCGCAGTTGCTGTGGCAACTGGACTGGTAAAGTCCAGTGCATCAAACTCAGTCCAGCTACCTGAAGTGATATTGGTTGCGCCTATTTGATATTGAAAATCTAATTTTTGTGGAGTCGTATTGCCGCCATTTCTCCACTCCTCACCTGTGTAGTTGATGTTGAGTGCGTTAATTGTGTTACTAGTGTTATTGACAAGGCGAACTCCATAGTAAATCGTATCTGTGGTTCCAGATGCCAACGATCCCAAAGCACGTTCTGTGCTGCCAGTACTACCAAAGCTATAAAGTGACCCTGTATTGCTTGACCCAGTGCCTGCTGTGTAAGCTGTTCTGTTAGAGTACCAGCCAGGAATAGTGGAGTCACTCGTCCATATATTATTACCTGAATTGGTTAACGAATCAAAGTTCTGAGAGTAAATACTGCTCAAGTTAATTGGCGGCATGAAAATACCTCACTAGAAAAAGTGAATAATGGGACTTACGCAAAAACCCTTTTAAACCCTCTTACCTATGCGCCAAGGGCGCACGCTGCGCTAACGTGCTCTTCGCGTTCTACCCTGCGGGAAGCCGCTCCGCGTCTATGCGGTTTATTTTTTCATTAATTTTGCGTAAGTCCTGAATAAGCTAAAACGCATTGAAATTGCACAGTATGAATGCAGCTTAGTTTCAGTAATTAAAACACGAAGTTTCTTGGATCGTTCAAAGTACCTATACTTGTGGATGCCAAATTAACTGTGATAAAAGGTCGGAAAATATCTCCGCCTGTAGGACCATCTGCATCAATTTGCACGCTGAAGTTGTTGGAACTACTGCCTTGGACAACTTTGACATAGTTATCAGCTATGGCGTTGGTACCGTTGTATCCTCCAGAAACTAAGCTATCAAGCAGTTGAGTCAAAACAATCTTATCTGTACCAACTTTAAAGTCAGTAATTGTATCGCCACTATCGCGAATATTGGTATAGACAAATTGGTCATAACCAGCACCGCCAGTCAGTGTATCTGCACCTGCACCACCAATGATGGTATCGTTTCCTTCTGTACCAACGATGGTATCCCGACCGGAAGTGCCGTTGAAGACTTGACCAACGGTGTCGCCCAAGGTAACAGTATCATTGCGGAACTTTTTGAAATTGTTCTGCGCTAAATCTTTAGCGGCTGTTCCGTTGTTGTAGAAAACAGTATCACCGTTATCTGTCAACAATTGAAGTTGGCTGGTGCTGGTGAGATTATCGGGAACTGCAACAATAGACTCAAAGCTACCACCAGTATTTAGTGCTGTTAAATTTGCACTACGCAGTTCGGGAGCATCTGTTGGGTTACCTGTCCAAGTGAATAGGCGGAAATCATTGGGAGCAGTTCCTGTGCTAGAACCAGTAGAACCAGCAATAATGACGTACTGGTTACTCGCGTTCCGTTGAATCTCGCGAATCCCTCTACCGCCCAAGTCAAGTAAAATGGGAGCGCCAAAGGTTGCAGATCCCTGTGTACCGCCACCAGTGGAAGATAATAAGGATGTAAAGTTTGTGACTGGAACAATCAGCGCGTCGCTGCGGTTACTTGCAGGTTCAAGGGGGGCACGAAAAGCGACGTAAGCAGTGGTGTTATTAGGTGCGATTGTCAAGCCTTCAATATTGTAACCATTCGTACTTTCAGGGATTACCCCAGGCGTAGCACTGGCAGTTAGTCCCAGGTAATTGGCACCCAAACCGTGACCGTTGTTCTTATCCCATGCCGTCACGTCTTGTTCTAGATAGTCGTAACGTCCTTGGTAGCTGAGGGTAGTGTTCGCACCTGTGCCTGATATCTGCGTTGCAAATAGGCGATCGCGGTTCGGTCTACTGTCACCGCTGGAGGAGTTGCTGTTGGAACCTGTCCAGTAGATTGTGTTATTTAGACGGGTTGCGGCTTCGATGTCTACTTCTCTGATTGCACCGCCACCACTAGTATCTGTGAGTCCCAGAGACGACGTGAAGTCGAAGCCATTGAGTGCTAAACCAGATTGATTGCGATCATACAGTCGAAGCACTTGGTTTTCATCATCGCCCACCAGCATGTAGTTGGAATCAATGGCGATCGCCGTCGATGCATCACTCGTTCCCGTATGGAAGCGGGTGGTGTTGGGAGTAACTGATGCTGCCGAGGCTGCGTAATTGACTAAATAAGAATTGGTGTTAGTGCCATCGCTAACACTGACTGTAACATCGGCAAAGCCTACACCAGTGGGATTAATCTTGAGATTGCGACTTGCACCGGTGCCACTGAGAGTCAGGTTAGCATTGGTGACAACATTTTGATTGTTGCTAACTGCTGTGACTGTTAAGTTATTGAGTGGGGTATCGGCGTCTGCAATCGTGAAATCAAGTCCCAACGTTTTTGCTGGATCTGTGGGATCTGCGATCACACCGCTTACCGCCCCAGCACTTGTTGCCGGAAGATTCACAAAAGGTGAGGCAGTTGCTTCCTGAATCGTTGGTGCTGCACCACTACCACCACCACTGGTGAGGGTAATGGCAGAGGAGTTATTAGTTGCCGGACTGATGTTCCAGCTACGTGCTGTAGTGAAGGTATTTGTCGTCGTATTAAATGTACCATTAGCTACTATGACCTGGTTTGAACCAGGATCTGGTGCTAAGAAGCTGTTAGACTGAAGCTTTCCGCCAGAATAGCGATCATTAACAGGTAACTCGTAGCCTGCGCCACCGTTACTAACAACTGCACTACCTTCGGCAGAACCAAAAAAGATAGCGTCGGTAGGAACAGTAGAACTTGTGAGATTGCTGATGTCGAGATTAAACACTCCAACAGCATCAGCGTTGCCACCGCCATTACCCAGTACACCTCCTGAGTTAGCGTTACCAAAGCGATCGCCATTTGTCGTTCCCGTATTGATCGTGCGTAGTTTTCTGCCAGTCGGTGCAAGTGAGGAACCACCAACATAAACAACATCACCCGCATTCACCACACCGCTTGTGATGTCAAAGCCATAAGTAATACTACCACCTGCGATCCAGCCACTGGAAGTAGCTGTACCGTTGTCGGCAAAAACAACGCTATAGGGATTTGCTGAAAAATCAATCGTCTGAGTTGCTAGTAACTCGACATACTCGAAAGGTGAATCGTTTCCAGACGGGTTAGTAAATATTTCCGAAATTAATAAACCTGGGTTCGACGCCATAAGTGATCCTTGTTTGGTGTGTATAAGCGGGAGCAATACCTAGCCCCTAAAAGGGGCGCTACGCAAACGGTGGGCTGAGTCCCAAGGGGACACGCTAGCCCCTAAGGGGCGCTGCGCAAACGCATTAGCCCTTGGCGTGCGCTTGCGCTTACGCCAACGCAGTAATAACAGGAGTTGTAATCTCCCATATCAGGAGATTTCAATCACGAATTTGCTGAGACAGCGACAACAGACACCCAGGTAGCAGTAATACGATATGTTGCTACAAGGCGATCGCCAATCATCGAAGAATAGTGGAATTTTGGTAGAAGCCGTCAACTGGTAGTTTGCAACTTTGCCTGGTTCTGGAGGTATAGATTCCCTGTGGTTACACTAATACTTTCTAGTGTCAACTCATTTTATTTTTCAGTTAACGACAAATATTACATGGTTTTAAATCTTACTGTGTATAACATTGAGTAAGACGTATAAGTAACATCTGTAGGCTTTGACAAACGCAATTACGTGTTATCACTTGCACAGTATAAAACTAATAGAAACAATTTAAGATTAACTCTCAGTTAAGTTAGTTTTAAGAGTTAGCAGCTAAAAAATAAGTAGCAAATTTGTCAAGAACTAGGGGGGTAAGGGAATAAAGGCTTCGCCGTGAGCGCTCAGCCGAACGGTGTTAGATAAGGCTGTTTCATTTCCTAAAAATGTAAAATGACAAGCATCGAGGGGATGAAAATCATAGGTGCAAATCTAATTTCACAACTGCAACAAGTTAAAGATTTTCGCATCGTAAAGAGGGCACAAATGGAGGATGAGCTCAGCGGAGGAGATGGACAAGGTGGAGGAGAAAAGGAAACCCCGCACAAGGCGGGGTCGTCATTGGTGTGTTCGTCTGTTTTTAATTAGTGGCGAGTGAAGCTAGCTTATGCATTTTTACTCGCGCCCCCTAAGCCATTGGCTTGAACACACAGACTGCTGTCGCAGCCCTATTTTCTCTGATCCAACTACATTAAGAGTTTGCGGTTATCTTAATACCATTCAGTTTTAGGCGTGTTTATAATGCATTTTTATGCCCACTTATTGATTCAGGGACTGCCGGTATACTTCAGCACACCATCAATATTTTCAATTCCTCGCAAGACTGTTGATGTCCACTGAGGTGTGCCATTTCTTCGATTACAGGCAGCTTTTAAATTGTTTCCTCTAATGCTAATATTCTGGCAAGTGAACTGATAATTGCTAACTTTATTAGGGTCAGTTACTCTCAAAGTGCCGTTAACATTTTCAATCCCCCGTAAGACTATTGAAGTTTTGTTGAACGAACCATTGATTCGGCTACATTGAGCTGAGAGAATGTTGCCATAAACTGAGATGTGGTTACAACTTCTCTGATAACCCTTTGGTGTAGCATTAGCAGGACTATTAATCCCAACTAAAGTAGATGTTGCTAAAAGAGCAATTATATTAAATAAATTTCGCTTCATGATTTGCTTGTTTACTACTATGAACAAGATGTGCGAGGGAACCCTGCCTAAGGATAGGGGGGTACGTGCCGTCTTTCCTTACTTAGAGCTTGAAAGAACTGGTTTATGCATTCCTGACTCGCACCACCCGCTACATTTTTCCAAGACTTAACAGGACTTCCTTGGCGCAAAGCTCTGCGGGGGAAGTACCCTGTGTAAGACTTTGGGTAGCGCCCCCTATGCGCCTACAGCACGGCTAAGCGCAGAACGGATCGGGCGAACGCACTCTTGGGGCGAGCATTTCCGAAGGTTTCTTTGTACAAATTACCGAACAAACGACAAAATCAGCAATTGAGACCTATGCTAAACAGAGACACACCTTAAAATGAAAAGAAGTATCACCCAATCAGTTCATTGATTCTTTATCTATGTCATTTCTTGCGGGTTTAGCAGCGATCGCAGTCTTGGCTGTTTTGATCCTGGTGCATGAGTTTGGACATTTTATTGCAGCAAGATCCCAAGGGATTTACGTCAATCGCTTTTCTCTGGGCTTTGGCCCAGTGATTTGGAAGTATCAAGGAGTACAAACGGAATACGCTGTCCGTGCTTTTCCTCTGGGTGGGTTTGTCGGTTTTCCAGACGATGACCCAGATAGTGATATTCCTCCCAATGACCCAAATCTTTTACGTAACCGCCCTGTTTTAGATCGGGCGATTGTGATTAGTGCAGGAGTGATAGCAAATTTAATATTTGCCTACTTCCTGCTTGTAACACAGGTGGGTGTTGTAGGTGTAAACATACCGCAACCGGCTCAAAAGGGGATTCTCATCCCAGAATTAATTTCACAACCAGTTTCTGTTGCGGCTAAAGCAGGTCTTCAGGCTGGAGATGTCATTTTAGCTGCTGATAACAAAACTTTTGGAACTTCTGAGCAAGAATTAAAAGCTTTCACAGAAATCGTCAAAAGTCATTTGGGTAAGCCGATTAATTTGACAATCGCCCGTGGCGATCAAAAACTGTCTGTGAATCTGACTCCTGAAGCTAATGCTAAGGGAGAAGGTAGCATAGGTGTCCGCCTTTCTCCTAACCAGAAAATCGTGCATCGTCGCGCGACAAACCCCGTAGAAGCATTAAAAATTGGCGCTACACAATTTCAACAGATTCTCATCAAGACATCTCAAGGTTTTGGACAATTAGTTACTAACTTCAGCGAAACAGCAAGCCAAGTCGCAGGTCCAGTTAAAATTGTCGAGATTGGTGCAACCTGGGCTCAGAATGATATCAGCAATTTGTTGTTCTTTGGTGCTTTGATCAGCATTAACTTGGCTTTCATCAACATTTTGCCCTTACCAGCTTTAGATGGAGGACAACTTGCTTTTCTGCTGATTGAAGGTTTGCGCGGTAAACCTTTACCGAATCGTGTTCAAGAAGGTGTCATGCAAACGGGTTTAGTGATACTTTTAGGACTAGGCATTTTTCTCATCGTCAAAGAAACTACCCAATTGGAGTGGGTGCAAAGATTATTCCAGTAATGAGTATCCGCAAAAAGTCATCTAAGAAGCAACGGGCGCTAGAAATCCTAGTTCGCCTGAAGCGTCTTTATCCAGATGCAACTTGCTCTTTAAACTACTCAACCCCAGTACAGTTGCTGGTGGCTACGATTCTCTCAGCTCAGTGTACCGATGAACGAGTGAATCTAGTCACACCAGCTTTGTTTAGTAAATTTCCAGATGCAGCAAGTCTGGCAAATGCTGATTTGGCAGAGTTAGAAACAAGCGTGCGTTCCACAGGGTTCTATCGCAATAAGGCAAAGAATATTCAAGCTGCTTGTCGGATGATTATCAATGAGTTTGGCGGTGATGTCCCCAAGCAGATGGAACAGATGTTGCGGCTTCCAGGTGTGGCGCGAAAGACAGCAAATGTTGTGCTTGCTCATGCTTATGGAATTAATGCTGGGGTGACAGTGGATACTCATGTGAAACGTCTGAGTGAGCGTTTGGGGTTAACTGAACACACAGATCCCATCCGTATTGAACGAGATTTGATGAGTTTATTGCCTCAAGCAGATTGGGAAAATTGGTCTATTCGGCTGGTTTATCATGGTCGTGCGATTTGTAAAGCGCGATCGCCTGCTTGTGATGCTTGTGAATTAGCTGACCTATGCCCTTCTGCTTTTAGCGTGCCACAGGTAACTGTCAAAGCAAAAATTAAGGAAGCTTAGGAACCTAGCCCTACAGACCCTCTCTAAAAGAGACTTTGGTCACTAGACGCGGGATTATATAGAATGGAAAATGCTGTCTTTAAAATGAATCACTGAGTATTATGGCAAAAAAGAGCTTGATAGAACGCGAGAAAAAACGCGCCAGATTGGTGGCTAAATATGCTGAAAAACGCGAAGCACTCCTGGAAGAATTCAGACAAACAGAATCTCCTGTTGATAAGCTAGAAATTCACCGTGAAATTCAACAGCTACCCCGCAATAGCGCTCCCAGCCGCCACCGTAACCGTTGCTGGTTAACAGGTCGTTCCAGAGGAGTTTACCGCGACTTTGGGCTATCTCGCAACGTTCTGCGGGAATGGGCACACGAAGGTCTTTTACCCGGAGTTGTTAAGTCCAGTTGGTAGTTGCTTAGTCATTAGTCATTAGTCATTAGTCATTAGTCATAAGCTTTAGACAAAGAACCAAGGACTAATGACGAAGGACAACAGACATAAATTATTTATTGCCTATTTATTGCCCACAACACTTGTCAATCCCCAAACTTTCTAGGAGTAAGTCGCTAACGGCGTTAGCAATAGCAAACTCTCCGTAGAAACTTTTGGAAAAATCAAACGACTGCATCTCTGTAACAATGGCAATAACCAGAGAACCTAAGTCGTTTTCTCCTTCCATCCGTTGACGCACAAAAATTTGTGCAGCCCTTTGGGCGATCGTCTGATTGATTGTTTCTGGGATAAATTCTTCATCCAGCCACTGATGCAAGCGTTGCTGTAACCATTTTCCCTCAAGCATCGGATCTTGAGGTGGTGGTAGGGTGATGGGTGGAATGGGTTGTGTCATTTTCTTGTTTTTATATAAAAGAGGTTCGTAGTAGTCGCACAAGCGCTGACTACAAACGATGTATATTCCTTATTTCTATGAAATATGATGTTGCCACTATTATTCAAGGCTATGCTCAAGGTTATTTTCTCATGGCTGATGAGAATGATGTCTTGGGGTGGTATGGGAGTCGCGATCGCACTCTCATTCCTTTAGATCAAAGATTTCGCTATCCCAAGTCCCTACAGCGTGTTCTGAATCAAGAGCGTTTTAGCGTTGCGATTAACCGCAATTTCAAAGCCGTCGTAGCTGGATGCGCTAACCGAGAATCAACTTGGATTTCACCAGAGTTAAAACAGATTTATTGGGAACTTTACCAGACGGGTTGGGCGTACAGTTTTGAAACTTGGCAAGGGGATGAACTGGCTGGGGGAATTTTAGGAATTGTGATTAGGGGTGCTTTTATTGGGGAGTCGATGTTTTACCGCATCCCGGAAGGTTCAAAGGTGGCGATGGTGAAGTTGGTGGAACTGTTGCGCAAAAGGCGATTTGTGATGTTTGATGCTCAGATGATGAATCCCCATTTGGAGAGGTTTGGTGCTTATGGGGTGAAAGATGATGAGTACATGGTGTTACTTGATAAAGCTTTGCATCGTTCTTGTTCTCTACTTTAGTTTTTGTTGTGATCAGTTAACCAATGTGATCAGCTCAAGATGATGAGTACGTTGATTATCTAATCTTGCCCCGCTGACAGCTTCATAACTATAGCAATCCTAAATCATTTATAAACAATTCCTGTTCCCTGCCCTCATGGGACAATTTACAATCTCATTTAGGACTGCTATAGCAGTGAGGGTTTTATATCGTGTCCGGTTAAAGACTTATCATTAAGGCTCTTCGGGAGCAGGGGGTAGGGAGCACCGGAGAAAGAGTTTTTAGGTTTTGGCACAGATGCACCGAATTATAATTAATTAGGCGCACATGGTATTACTATTGCAGTTGCTAGTTTACCTGTTTCCGTAACTCTGCTTCAAGTTCTTCAACAGTTACGGATTTTGCATTCGCCTTTATCCTGTCTGATAATTCATAAAACGCTTCATTGTCTTCTGGATGTTGCAATACGTAAGCTCGTAATTCAGCTTTACTCATGACCTTGAAATCCGGTTTTGTCATAATTGACCTTTTTCGCAGCTTCCTTCTTATTGCCCTAAATTGCTACGCAGCTTGGCGATGTCACGATGCGGGGGAATACCAAATAGTTTTTTATATTCCCGGCTGAAATAAGACGGGTCATCGTAACCGACGCTCATGCTGGCGATCGCCACGTCCATGTTTTCGCCGAGCATCAGACGGCGCGCTTCCTGAAGCCGTATTTGTTTCTGGAACTGCAAGGGACTCATGGCCGTAACAGACTTGAAATGAGAGTGAAAGCCTGACACGCTCATGCCGAGTGAGCGGGCTGTATCTTCGATCTTCAGCGGCTGATCAATGTTCTCGCGGATTTGCTTGACGACCCTAGAGATGCGCTGCGCGTCCCCTTCTGTAGTGATAAGCTGGCTGAGCCGTGCGCCTTGTTTTCCTTTTAAAAGCCGATAGATGATCTCGCGGATAATGAGCGGCGCGAGAAACTTCATTTCGTCCGGCGTGTCAAATAGTTTCACCAATTTGACGACCGCTTCCAGCAAGTCGGCATCAACCGGGCTGACATCCATCGCCTTGACTCTAGCACCGCTTTTTTTAGTTTCGATGCCGGATTCAATCATCACCGCAGCCACAAGCGCCGGATCGAGGTCTATCCGAAGATTCAAATAAGGTTTTTCCTCGGACGCTTCGACGACATTACTCATAATCGGCAGATCGAGCGTCGAGATTAAGTAATGACCGGAGTCGTAGTGAAATAATTCATCGTTCAAAAGCACATCCTTGCTACCCTGCGCGATGACGCAGAAGGCGGGCTTTAATACGGATATCTGGCTCTCGGTCGGTTTCGACGATTGATATATGAAAATGCCCGGAAACAGTTCCACTATGCTGTTTTCGGGAGCGAGACGAATCATTCTTTCGATCAGATCTTCCCGATTGATCTGCATCTTTCGCTTTTCAAGTTCTGCTTCTTTTTGGTTCATAAATTTATCTTAAACGCTCTGTTTCTCAAGAGCACGTTGCGCGGCGGATTTTTAGAGAATTGTCCGGTTTTTTTCGACAAACGTCCTCACGCTATCCGTTCTCACGCCCGCATAATTGAACTCATACGGTATAAAGATTTGGGAAAAGCGTTTTTACTAGCGGAGCTTTCTAAAACTTTTAGTAGCATTGCCGCTAATGCTTATATTCAGAAAATAAGCAATAAGTACAGATCAAGAAGTAAATAAAATGAAGATGAAATATATATGCATTTTAACGATGATGACTTTTATGATAAGCGGGCAGGCTTACACACAAACAGAAAAAAAAGGAGAATCAAAACAAATAGCAGAAATGGAACAAATAACACCAAAGGGATATACAACTTTTAAGGTAAGCGACAACGTTACGATGTATAAGGTTAATTTTAAAAACCAATACAAAATGAATGTTGCGGGACATCTATTTATTCCCAAGAATTTAGATCAAAGTAAAAAACATTCGGCGATCATTGTTGGGCATCCTATGGGAGCTGTAAAAGAACAAAGTGCCAACGTGTATGCTGCGAATATGGCTGAACGAGGGTTTGTGACTTTATCTCTTGACTTGTCTTTTTGGGGAGAGAGTGAGGGCAAACCACGCAATGCTGTTGCACCTGATATTTATTCTGAAGATTTCAGTGCAGCAGTTGACTTTCTTGGCACCCGTCCATTTGTTGACAAAAACCGAATCGGAATAATTGGAATTTGTGGTAGCGGAAGCTTTGTTGTTAGTGCCGCTAAGATTGATCCACGAATGAAAGCTATCGCAACTGTCAGCATGTACGATATGGGAGCAGCCAACCGAAATGCACTTAACCATTCTCTGACTCTTGAGCAGAGAAAGAAAATCCAGAAGGAGGCTGCGGAACAACGTTATGTAGAGTTTACCGATGGTGAAACCAAATACACGGGTGGGACTGTACATAAGTTAGATGAAAACACAGACCCCATCCAGCGTGAGTTTTATGATTTCTACCGAACTCCGCGAGGTGAATACACTCCAAAAGGAGGGTCGCCGAAACTCACAACGCACCCGACGTTAAGCAGTAACGTTAAGTTTATGAATTTTTACCCGTTTAATGACATAGAAACGATTTCCCCTCGTCCTATGCTTTTCATTACGGGTGATAAAGCTCACTCAAGAGAGTTTAGTGAGGATGCTTACAAACGTGCAGCCGAACCCAAAGAATTGTATATCGTTCCAAAAGCAGGACACGTTGATTTGTATGACAGAGTTGAGTTAATTCCCTTTGATAAACTCACTTCATTTTTTACTGAGCATTTAAAGTAACGTTCGTTTGGGATAAAAACCGAAGAATTATTGAAGAAACCGTCGTTTTTGAAAGTACGATTGCGTTTCTGTTTTGAGCCGGGTGAGAAGCATTGACATGGCGCTACGGCAACCACAGCAATGACGCACATCGCCATTCAGGAATGACTCGACGGTAAACCCGTGGATTGGATGGAACAGGTCAGTGACGAACAGTACGAAGGAAAGTCTTAATGCTTTTGAAATGGCTTACCATTAAGGGAAAAAATTACCAGAAATGTGCCTAGTTCTATCAACGTGACGGTAGAGCTAATTCAGTAGAAACGTCAAAAAAGATAGAAATGAAACTGCTTGCGACAAAAACTTCCCGAATCAGCAACACAAGGAGTAAAAAATGACAACGAACGAGAATGGAAACTATACAGGAAAGGTTGCGTTTGTAACCGGAGCAGCGAACGGCATCGGTCGAGTTACGGCGCTGGCGTTTGCCCGTAAAGGCGTTCATGTGGTGGTCGCCGACGTTTCGGAACAGGGCAATCAAGAAACGGCGCGCATGATCGAAGACCTCGGCGGACGGGCGATCGCCGTCAAGTGCGATGTGACGCGAGCCCTTGACGTGAAGGCAGCTCTTTCCAAGACCATCGAAACCTTCGGGCGGCTGGACTTTGCCTTTAACAACGCCGGTGTGGAGCAGAAGAATGCAGCAACAGCGGAAATTGAAGAGGAAGAGTGGGATCGGATCGTCAACATTAACCTGCGCGGCGTTTTTCTGTGCATGAAGTATGAAATCCCGCTGCTACTCAAGCAAGGCGGCGGCGCAATCGTGAACACATCATCGGGCGCAGGCGTCATAGGCATCAAGGGCGGAGCCGCATACACCGCCGCAAAACACGGCTTGATCGGACTCACCAAGTCGGCGGCTCTCGACTACGCCTCGCAGAACATCCGCATCAACGCCGTCTGTCCTGGCTATATTGACACGTCGATGATGGATCGCTTCACTGGCGGCACTCCTGAAGGACGAGAACAGGTAATCTCAGAGGAACCGATTGGAAGGATGGGACAGCCCGAAGAGATCGCCAATGCCGTGGTCTGGCTGTGTTCGGATGCGTCTTCCTTCGTTGTCGGGCACGCCTTGGTCGTTGATGGCGGTCAAACGGTGTAGTGATGGTCAGAGCAAAAGAACCTGACTCAGCAGAGCTGGAGAGAGTAGGAGGAAATTATGTAAAAAACTCAGACAACAATCCTTAATCTAGACCTTTCGGGCAAACTTTTATTAACCAAAAGTCTGGGCATGTTATCACAACTTCATCGGTTGCTGGATTAAAAGCTTATCCAGGTGGTGTGGTGTACGGTGGGACGAAATGGTTCGTGCGCGATTTAATGGAACTTCTACGCATGGAGTCTGCTCAAGAGGGGACTAACATTCGTACTGCGACAATTTATCCTGCTGCAATTAATACTCTCGTTGTTAGATCATATCAAATCCGGTAGCATCTGAGTGATAAAAAAACCGCAGAGGCGCAGAGGACACACAGAGAGAGAGGAAGGAGGAAAAATTCCGATATAAACGGATTTGATATCAGATTACCAACCAAGATGTGGCTGAAAAAATGACAGAGTTGTATGAACAATATGGCATCTCACCAGATCGAGTAGCCAATGTTGTGGCGTTTGCGATTGACCAGCCAGAAGATACAAACGTGAACGAATTTACGATTGGCCCAACCACGCAGCCTTGGTAAGGATAGTGCTGGTAGTTAGGCTGAGTGCGATCGCCGCCTTGCTTGAGATGACCCTAGGTGGTGCAGAGTCGGTACTGGAGTGTGTGGGTAGTGAGTCTGCAATGGCAACGGCGATTGGTCTTGCGCGTTTTTCCGTAATTGGGATATTTGCTTTGTGACACCACCCCGCCGCAACCTCGTGAGTGTCAATCTATTATCTAAATCTGCCAAAAACTGATATCCTAGCAACTAGTAGTTAAAGGTACCCAATTTAATTGTAATTGAACGTGGCTCAAAACTACCGTAATGCTAAGCTCAGAGGCAAATCTTTCAAAGGGCAAGACTTAACAGGTACGGACTTCTCCTATTGCGATATCCGAGGTGCTGACTTTACAGGTGCGACCCTTAGAGGAGCAAACTTCAGTTATGCGCAAGCAGGACTACAACGCCGTTGGGCATTTGCGTTAGTCATATTTGCGTTACTGCTATCGGCAGTATCAGGATTGCTATCGGCTGTTGGTGGTTCGTTGCTAGGATTTATTCTAGTGGATGGCAACCGTCAAAATGTCTATGTTACTGTCATCAGTTCAATAATATTGTTAATCTTTTTTCTCATCTCTATGCGCCGAGGAGTGGCAGCAGGCTGTGGGTTTTTGGCAGCGGCTGTTATAGGATGTGGGCTTGCAGCAGTCGTATGGGCTGGGATAGTGGCTGTGGCATGGGTTGGGACAGGCACTCAGACACGGGTGATGGAATTGGCATCTGTGGTATCGGTAGTCGTCACAGGGGCTGTGGCAGTTATAGTGTCTGCAACAGGACTAGTGGTTATATCCGGGGCGGCTGTGGTGGCAGGATTTATCGCTGGGTTATTAGCAGTCGCGCTGACAGTGTCAGTCGCAGGGGCTGTAGCGGGAGTAGTAGTTATAGCCGCTGTAAAGATAGCTGGTGTCGTCGCAGCAATACCAGCTTCTGTAGTAGCAATATTAACCTTAATTGTGTCTGCTGATGTGAGTTGCCGTGGCTTATATCAAGATGATAAGCAAAGCTGGATTGCCAATATTGCTATTGGTTTGGTAACAGGACACGCCACCCGTTTTCAAGAAAGTGATTTAACTGATGCGGATTTTACGCAGGCAAAACTTAAAAACGCTACCTTTAAAAAATCTATCTTGGCACGTACCTGTTGGTTTCAGGCGAAAAAGTTGAATCTGGCTGATATTAGAACAACTTATCTTAAGGATGAAAAGATCAGACAGCTATTGGTGACAAAACAGTTACAAAACCAAAATTTTGATGGCTGGAATTTGCAAGGTATCAATTTGCAAGGAGCAAATTTTGCAGATGCTAGCTTAGTTGCAACTGTGCTGAATGAGTCTAACTTACAAGATGCTGATTTTTCCAGAGCCAACCTTACAAGAGCACAATTAGATAGAACCGATTTTAGAGGTGCAACTCTTACAGGCGCATACATCGGGAACTGGGGGGTGACACCGGAAACCAAGCTAGATGGGGTTAAGTGTGAGTACACTTTTCTGTGTGTACCCACAAAAGATAATCCTAATCCCCATCGTTTACCCAGCAACTGGGAAGAAACATTTGAAGATGGGGAGTTTACTCAATTTATCAGGACATCATCAAAATTCTCAACAATTTAGACAAAAGACTTGACCGAAACTAAGGGTGTGAGGGGAAATACATTTATTTTCTTATACCTTTACACCCCTATACCCCTATACCCCTATACCCCTAGTTGTTGACTCGACGTTCTGTTACCAAAGTCAGCGTAACCCATTCGCCTTTGTCGTCGTAGCTGCGAATCATCCGTTGACGTAAGTCTGGTTGGATCAGCCAACCGACTTCAAGAAAAAGTGGTTGACGTAATTGCAACTTGAGTAAAGAGGTTGCAGAAGCACCATCAGGTAGAAGTAGGACTTGTATCTGCTTTTGAGGATCTTGATTGAAGTGGATGATAGAGTCTTTAACAGTGGCTGTTGAAGTGATTGTGCGTTCGCCAAAAGTTAAGCTTTGCGTTAATCGCCCAGCACCATCAAGTTGTAGTTGCATTTTGGTGGGGTAACTTTGGGGTGAACGCCAATCTGGATATATTGTCACTGCTTCACCCTGCCATTCTCCCAAAAGGTCATCTACTTTTAAAGGTGGACGTTTGACTGGTTGAGTTCCAGCCAGATGTTCTCGAATGAGAGTAAATTGATCTAGCTGGAGGTTTTTGTCAAATAACTGAACCAGACGTAAGCGGCAATTTTCCCAAATGAAACCCAGTTCTGCGCCAAATTCGGAAAATGGACCAAGTTGTGTTGAACCTTGAGAAAACGCCCCATTTTCAAAAAACAGCACGCTACGTCCTAAGGACGAGTATTCTAAAGTCTTTTCATTTTCCGCTAAGCGAATTGTTTGGCGGATTGTTTGATTGTTGTTTAACCCTTCCAAGGAAACTATGCTGGGAACATCTTCTAGAATTTCACCTTGAGGCGAGATACGGGTAAATGAACCTTGCCATTCACCGAGGTTTGTCAGCAAAGATTCCCATTGCGATCGCATCGTTATAATTTTTTAGCTATGAATCAGATATTCTACCTTATAAAGTAGGTAGGTGTGAATAAACCTCACTATGTAACAGAATGTAAATTTGTCAAACCCTTGCGATTGGGTTGAGTCGATGGGGAGTATTATCGTCCGTACCTCTGAGTTAGAACCGTACGTGGCACTTTCGCGGCATACGGCTCCCGATGTTCTTAGCTAGAGCTTTTGCTCGTGTGGATGTAAGTAAGTCGGCACAATAAAACAAAACTGTGTTAAGAAATGTAAACAAGACTCAAACCTTTTTTATCCTTGTTCCTTGCCTGATCCCGACGATAATTATTTACGCCGACCTACTTATTTTTATTCCCTATTGTCTCCCTAAATCCTGTACTCTAAACCCTGTAGTCTGTTCCTTTATCTCCTTGTTCCCTTGTCCCCCTATTCCCATCCCAGTTTGCTACATTCAGCACAAACTAGAAAAAATATAGACGTTGAAAGGTTCTTTTTAATGAATTGTATAAAGTGGCGCTTTTTACTGAATTTTATTCCAAACTGGCGGCGGTTGTTTTCCTTATCTGTGCTGCTGAGTTGCTTGTTATTCACAAATGTACAGTCAGCGTTTGCTGATCTTAATAACGACAGATACGATGGCAATATTTTTGTGGTTTATGCGGGGAATGGTTCACTGGTTCCTCCTAAAGTGACTCTGGCAAAAGCTTTAGCAGAGCATAAACCAACGCTGTTAGCATTTTATTTGGATGACAGCAGCGATTGTAAAAAATATGCGATTGTTATTTCGACGATACAAGAATATTACGGTCGAGTAGCAGAAATTATTCCAGTTAATGTTGATAGCATTTTAGATGGAAAAACTTATAACTCTACAGAACCAGCCTATTACTACTCTGGGGTTGTTCCCCAAGTTGTAGTATTTAATCAATCCGGTGAGGTGGTTTTGAATAAAAAGGGTCAAGTCCCCTTTGAGAAAATGGACGACAAATTTAGACAAGTGTTTGATTTATTACCTCGCTCCGAATCAGTACCATTGAAGCGCCGAGCATTTAATGAGTTAAGCAGCGAGTTAGCGAAGTAAGTTGTGGGGCAGACAAATTTTGTCTGCCTTGTTTTTTCGTGTTATTAGATACTGCAAAGCTATTGATTCAAAGGGATAATGTATACGAATAATCTTTAAAAATTGTTGAGAACTGAGGAGTTAGGAAGTCAAGAACAAGTAAGTGAATAAATAATGACTATTGACCAATGACAATGACTTATAAAGTGTGCTCTGATGTCAAAGGTTTACACCACCGAGCAGTTAATTCAAATTTTACGTTCTGAACGCCAAGCTTGCCTCAAGGGAAACCGCCTGAAGTTAGCAGTCACTGTCTCTGGCAATCCTGTCATAGACCAGTTTATCAGAACCGATGGGCTACAACAGTTTACAGCATATCAAGATTTTAAAGCCACCATTCACGAATACCAAAACGAACATCAAGTTTCTGGTATTGTCTGGCGTGAGGTGACTATCAAAGGAAAAATGTTACGCTATCCAGAAGTCGATGCTCAGTTAATTGCTTTAGCCAGTGACATAAAAATATTAAAAGCAGCCAAAAGTTCGATAGTGGAATTTTGGAATCAAGTCACTGTAGGGATGGACTTGTACTTAAGTTTTAGTCATGGCAAACAGCATCGACAGATAGAAAAATTTGATGTAGATAGAATTGCTCAAAGAACAGAATGGACAAGTTTGTCCAAATGTGAAAATACTAATTTTTTGGAAGTGATTTTACACTTAGGATGGGGTCAACCACAGGAAGCCTGTTATAAACGAGGATTTCCAACCTCAGGAAGTGAGTGCATTCATGCTGTCAATCCAGGAAATCGTCCAATTGGTTGAATCAAAAGTAAGGTGGGTCTTGCCCTCCTTACAGCATCCGAAGTTATCAAAATTAAAAATATTAGTGATCCAAAAGAAGTGTTAGGAAAAATACTGGCTTATTCAGTATTATAGAGATTATTGAAGACGCATGCCTAATCAACATTCAACTTCTTGCTGAATTGTTCCAGGAGGATATTAGAGTTAACTATATCACTCAAGACAGCGTTTGAACGCGACTGTTTTACAAGTTATACCATTTCACGAAATCCTTGATACAAATGATTAGTCTCTAATTCTTTCTCCCCTGCTCCTCTGCTCCCCTGCTCCTCTGCTCCTCTGCTGCCTATTTGTATCAACCTTAAAGTGAAACGGTATTAGGAGTCTTTAGCATCGCTCTCGTTTGATGTCGCCAAATTTCACGAGGCTATTTGCGCCAAGCTGCCAATAACCCGTCACCAGAAAAAATATTATGACCAGTATTTTACCGCCAGTCGATGCTGCAACTGAAATTGAGAACCGCAAAGCCGATCACCTTCGTGTGTGCTTAGAGGAGGATGTACAATTCCGGGAGGTAACGAATGGGTTTGAGTGCTATCGCTTTACTCATTGCTGTCTTCCGGAATTAGACCGCAGTGATATCAATATTCAAACAACCTTCTTGGGTAAAAATCTTGGTGCACCACTTCTGATTTCTTCCATGACAGGAGGGACAGAACTCGCGCGGCTAGTCAACACTCGGCTTGCAAGTGTTGCTCAACGTTACCGATTAGCAATGGGAATTGGTTCGCAACGAATTGCTCTAGAGATGCCCCACCTAGCCTCGACTTTCGCAGTGCGCCACCTCGCTCCTGACATTCTGCTGTTTGCAAATTTGGGAGCTGTGCAGTTGAATTATGGATGTGGTCTTGTCGAATGTTTGCAACTTGTCGATATGTTGGCAGCGGATGCGCTGATTCTGCATCTTAACCCCCTGCAAGAGTGCGTACAATCTCATGGGGACACAAATTTCCGGGGGCTGCTTCGTAAGATTGCTGAACTTTGCGAAAAACTTCCCGTTCCTGTGGTTGTCAAGGAAGTGGGAAATGGAATCTCAGCAGCAATGGCACAAAAGTTAATTGATGTGGGAGTGACAGCAATAGACGTAGCTGGTGCGGGTGGAACCTCATGGGCAAAAGTGGAAAGCGAACGGGCAAAAGATAACAAACAGCGCCGTCTGGGACAAACTTTTGCTGACTGGGGACTTCCAACAGCTGAGTGCATAACCTCAATCCGTGCAGTCGCGCCAACAATTCCTTTAATTGCTTCTGGAGGGCTGCGTAATGGATTAGACGTAGCTAAGGCGATCGCCCTGGGAGCCGATCTCGCAGGTTTAGCCAGACCTTTTCTAGAAGCGGCTGTAAACTCAGAAGCCGCTGTTGATGAGTTGGTTGAAGTTCTTATTGCTGAACTGGAAACAGTTTTATTTTGCACTGACAATGTAACCTTGGAAGAACTCAAAAATTCTGGTGTGCTGCAACGACACGTTACAGTTCCAGGTGTTTGAAAGTAAGCTTATCGTTTGTCAAACGCTTAATTCAGCGCTATCGAAATACGAAGTGATACCTTTACCTGATTCTGATGGGGGGAACCCTCTAGCGTTAGTGATCACGTGCGCTAACACTAAAATCAAAGTTAATGATTTATGAACCGTTTCAAACCCACTAACCTTGAGTTTCGTCACAGCTAGTCGTAAGGATCGTTCCTAGTTCAATCAAAGGCTAGCAAGGCTTCTGGAAAACTTTTCGGTAAACCTGAGTTGGGTTAATTGTCTACTCACCCATTCAGAATTGAAGACACTGCGGTAGATGGGATTTTTAATTCTAAGATAGCCGTCGCGCTTTTCAACCAATCCGGATAGTAAAAGTTCTGCCTGTTCTGGACTATTGTCGGTAGGTACACCAGATGTTTGACTTTCCTCTGCTTGCAACACTCGCTCTATAAGACTTAACAATTGGACTGCACGCTGTTTGTTAAAAAGTAGGCGATCGCGAATCGTGTGGAGGTGTTCTGGCTCATCTTTTTCTTCCCAGTGTTGGATAATGTGCGTTTTCACCAATTGTTCTACCCATAACGCTTCTGTGTGTCTTGGTAAATTAATTATTCTATTAGATGTTTCCAAGGCAATTTGAACTATTAACTGAGAAAGTTTTTGGGTAAGAAATGGCTGTCCTCCTGTCCAGTAGAGAATCTCTTGCATAACAGCTTCGCTTTGGCTAATCGCTTCCTTTAACCTTTCAAGCAGGGGAGTGACTTCATGCAGTTGAAAGTCATGTAACTCTATTGGGATACCAATATTAAAAAGTGTGAGGTATTTGTCAGAAATTAGATCAGATGGACTGGCTACCCCAAATAGTGCAAATCCCAAGCGTTGAAAATTCGGGTTGTCTGCCTGCTGATTGTAGCAATGAGAAATCCAAGCAAAAAAGTCATTGACAGGAAAATTCAAACTCAACAAACTATCAATTTCATCAATGAAGATAAAAATGCGTTCGGCTTTGCCGTCTTTGGGAGATTTGCTTTGAATATGTATCAACAACACTTCTTCTACGAACTGGTATAATTTCTTTACCGGGCAAGTTCCTGCTTGCGTATCCCACCAATTTTGAAAATTGACCTGTTGCCCTAAATTTAAGCTGTGGAACAAGCTAAGAATGACGCTTTTATACCATTTTTCTGGTGTAAGATTATTGGCAGCCAACCTGTTCATGTCCAAATAAAGGCATTCATAGCCTTCTGATCTCAGACGAAAAATTGTCCGCTGTAGTAAAGATGACTTACCCATCTGGCGAGAGTTTAAGACATAACAGAAATCGCTAGCTTTCAAGCTAGCATAAAGTTGTTCGTCTGCCTGACGAACAATATATGAAAGATCGTCACTACGAAGGCTACCAGCAACTTGATACCGCATCTTAAGTTGTGATTAAAAAACAAAGAGATTGAATCGGCAGTAACAACAAGCGTTGGACACTCGAACCTCTGTTTCAAATACTTACGAAGAATTAAGTGTCTGAAATAATACGCAAAAGTTAGTAAACAAAAAAGTTTTTTAGAAACCCTGCTGTGTGGATATTTCAGCCTTTATCAACTAGTTATATCCAATAGCAGCTCTTTGAGGCGGTGTCCCCCCTCCGGGGGGACACCAAGGTTGCTGCATTTTATTCCAGTCAGAATGCTAGGGATTTTTTCAAACTTCCTTTTCCCAACCTTATGCGCTAAACATATCAATAAAAAATAAGGAACTTATAGGGATGCTAAATTTTTTCTCAAACGACTCTGGCTCAAATAGTAGATTCATTCTCAGCCGACAAATTCCATCCAAGAGGGCGATAAGCCAGAGGCTTGACGCTGCGCGTATCGCGCTTATTAACTTGTGAATTAGCTTCGTCTTAGTAGTTCCCTGTTAAGCGTTAAGCGTTCCCTGCTATAAAATTTAACGCCAAGATCTACTGACTCCAACCCATCAGTTGGGCTACTTGTTCGCAAATCAGGGTTGGATCGAAGGGTTTGGTGATAATTCCAGCGATATCCATTTGAGCAAAACGCCTACGCTCGTCCGGTAATACCTTAGCGGTTAGCAAAATCACCGGAATCGTTTGAGTTGTTGGGTTGGCTCTGAGTTGCGTGTAGAATTGGAAGCCATCCATCTCGGGCATCGATACATCAAGGAGAATAACATCAAAAGCATACCCTTGGACTTTAAGAAGTCCTTCATGACCCGATTGGGCAGATTGTGTCTCCCACCCTCCCAAATCCTCCAAGCAAGTGCAGATAAGGTCTTGCAGCGATTCTTCATCATCAATAACAAGGATGCGTTTAGTCATGATTTTCTCTTGATGGTATTGGCAATGTAAAATAAAAAGTGCTGCCTTCACCCAGTTTGCTCTGTGCCCAAATACTCCCCTTATGTTGTTGGACAATACTTTGGCAAATCGCTAAGCCTAAGCCAGTTCCTCCTTTAGCACGAGAATCGGAAACGTCAACCTGTTGGAAGCGTTCAAAAATCGTTTCTAGCTTGTCGGCGGGAATGCCTCTGCCTTGGTCTTTGACTTCAAACAGAACTGAGTTGAACTGAGGTTGGGCAGACAGGGTAATAACCGAGTTAGGGGCAGAGAACTTGATGGCATTGCTCAACAAATTGGTCAGCATTTGGATGATTGAGTCGGGCGAAGCCCATACGCAAGCGTTGGTGGGAGTAATCAAGAGTGTAATCGCAGCTCCAAGAGCGATTGACTGTACCCCTTCGACGGATCGTTGCATTAAATCTTCTGCTTGACAAACTTCCTTTGTAAGCTGTACTCGCCCCGAAGATAAGCGTTCTAAATCAAGGATGTCATTAACCAGACGCACAAGGCGATCGCTGTTTGTCAAAGCTTGCTGGAGCATCCGTTTGGCTTTTTCGGGTTTGTTGTCGTACATACCAGTATTGAGCAGCCCTAAAAATCCTCGGATTGCGGTGAGCGGGGTGCGAAGTTCATGGCTAACGACGGAAATGAATTCATTTTTCATCTGCTCAATAGCCCGCTGTTCGCTGATATCTTGGATCTGTGTGACGTAATATAAAGACTTGTAGTAAGAATCTCGTACCAATGACAGGCTCGTTAATCCCCAAGCGATCCGTCCTCCCTGGCACAAGTAGCGCAACTCTACTTGAGCATTGCGGTTTTCATTGCTCAAAACTTGCTTGATGCAATCCTGAAGTTGATGAACATCTTCCGGGTGAATGAACTCAAAAGCGTTCACGCTTAGTAACTCTGATTCAGAGCAGCCAAGCATTTCACCTAGCATCGGATTAATTTGCAGCCAGCGATGATTCAATCCCAGCAGCGCCATACCAATGGGAGCATCATGAAACGCATGGCGAAACCGCTCTTCACTCTCTTGTAAAGCGGCTGTCCTTTGAGCAACTTGCTTTTCTAAAGTACGATTGTAGTCAGTTAAAATCTGCTGAGCTTGTTTGCGTTCTGTGATATCTTGAAACGTGGTAATCGCATACGCAATATTACCCTTTTCATCAAAGACGGGTGTTCCTCGACTTTCCACGGGAATAATCCTATCTTTTTGGTGAATTTCTATATCATCCGCGATCGCCTGATTACCGCTCAACGCCCGCATGATTGGTAGTTGATCACTCGGGTATTGCTTAGAAGTTTGCGCAACATAAAGTTGATAAACTTCTCCCAATTGTTCGGCTGTAGCTGACGGCACAACTCCTTTACCCATTAACTCCACAGCCGTTCGGTTAGCATAGCACGATCTACCTTGAGCATCCAGCACTCCGATACCTATGGGTATTGCCTCTAAAAATTGAGACAGCCTCCTCTCATTTTCACGCACTTGAGCATAAAGCTTGGCATTTTCTATCGAAATTGCTGCCTGCGAAGATAACAGTTTCAAGACTTCCAATCTGTCTGGCGTAAAAGCCTCAGTTGTCAGATTATTTTCCAGGTACAAAATACCTACCAGTTTGCCTTGATTGAGCAGAGGCGCACACAAAATTGATTTCGGTTGCTGTTTAACAATGTAAGAAGTACGAATGAAATTGCCTTCACGAAAAGCATCATTCAAAACAATACTTTCTTGGGTACGGATAACGTAATTGACGATCGCATCACACACCATTGGGGTATGACTGCTGCCACCAACAGTTTCAAGCGGGATGGATGGTAAAATCTTGAATTCATTATTATCAACTGTTCCTGATGCCTCAATTACCCATTGCCCATTCTTGTTCCCTGGTTCAATCTGCGATTGTAAAATAAGGTAACCTTTCTGTGCCCCTGCATTTTCCAGGACAATTTTCATCATTTTTTCTAACAGGGTAGTTAGCACAATTTCACTTGACAGGGCTTGTGAGGCTTTGAGAACGCTGCTTAAATCGAGTTCACTAGATGTTTTTGAATCGGTGCTGAAAATTGCATTAGAGGTGTAAGGCTTAATGCCGTGGGAACTTGTTTTGGGAAAAAATTGGGGGTAGTGTTTTTCTAAATCTTTGACCTTTGCTGTTGCTCCCCAGCGTGTGTAGGTGTAATGAGCTTCTTGCATATAAGTTTGGGCAAACTTCAATCTACCACGCCCTAAATAAAACTTAGCAGCTAATTCATAAGCTAAGGCTTCTTCCTGGACATATTCATTTTCTCTTGCTCCTTGAATCGCTTGTTCGTAAAACTCCTCGGCTTCAAAATATTGACCTAAAACTCGTGCTTTCTCTGCCTCGACTAAATAAAATTTATGCAGATAATTCATCGGAGCATGATATGCCCATTTCTGCATCTTCTCTTGGTTTATATTCACTCGATTGAGATAAGTTTCTTTTTCGGAGCTTGAAGCCTCGACAAATGCACTCAAATGTGCCAAAGAATCATAGAAATGCAGTAAACCAGTAACTAGCATTGTAGCGAATCCTTCTAGATACTGTTTAGCGAGTACTCCATTTTGGACGGCTTGTTGAGTGTCACCAAATAAATAACACAATATAAGTTTATTTAAGTAAAAAAATAAAAGTTCTATTCTGTTATTGACTTTGATAGCAAGTGGTAGGCTTTGCTCTTCGTTATAGGCATTACCAAATAAGCGGATGGGATTTTCAGCTTTACCCAACAAATTGAGAACTGCTTGTCGAAAGATGGCTGTCCAATGAAAAGATGCTTCTTGTTTGATTCGAGCGATCGCTTTACTATAAATGGCTATCTCTTGTTCTAACTGTGTAAGTTCGTGACCGAGAAAATATAAATGTTCGCACACATAACAGGCGCAATAGCCAGCATATTCAAAGTCCCCAATTTCAACTCCGCCTTGATAGCCCTCAATCAAAACTGATATTGTTTCCTTGACATGCTCCTTCCAGTGCATTGAGTGAGCACCAAATCCCAGACAGATTTTAGCTTTTTCTTTCTGAGCATTTAACTGTTCTCCCAAAACTAAAGAAAGTTTGCCAAATTTATAAGCTGACTCATAGTCTTGGAGTATTCCACACAGAACTACTGTGTATTGACCATAAGCAAATGCTGATAATTCTATATTGCCATATGTAATAGATAGATTAATTTTTGATAATGCGATCAGTAAAAAAAGATTGGGACTCGTTATAAATGAAGCTGATGCTATACTTGATAGGACAAGCATCGCTGCTAGCTTTTCAGGTTCGGTCATCTTTGGCAAGCTAATTAAGTCTTCAATTTCCTGCCCATTCAAAAGTGAAGCTGTTTCCTCCAATCCTTTTTGAATATCTAACTGGCTCGGTTCTTCTGGTAATATCACTCCTAACAAATTTAGCACTTGCAGTCCAATATTAATGGCTTCTTTGAGGTTGCCCTGTGACACATATGCTTGGATTTTGTCATCATAAACTTTTACTTTGTCCAGCACTGTTTTGGCATTGTTTAACACAACTAGAGCCAATGGCTCCATCGTGATAAAGTCTCCGTTGAGGTACGCCGCCTCTGCTGCTTCTTCGTACAAAGCTAAGGTTAGGTCATACTCTTTGTGCCAACTATCTGCACTCAAGAGTTTTAGCCCGACATTCAAATACTCGACTGCTGCCCCATAAGCTGTTCCTACTTTGGCTTTCTGACCCGCCATCAAATTGAGTTTGGCGATTTCATTTCGCTCCTGTTGATAGGTGACTAATTCAACCCCAAGATTAAAATGATCAACAATGTCAAATAACCCATCGAATAAAGCATCGACTGAGATATTCTGTAACAATAGGCGACCGATTTCTAGGTGAATATTTTTTTTTTGCTTATCATCTATCAAAGCATAAGCTGCTTGTTGTACTCGGTCATGTAAAAATTTATAATTTTGAATGAATAGGTTCGTATCTAACTCAGATATACATAAGATTAATCCGGATTGAACTGCTGTCATTAAGTCAGAAAAAATTTCGCCCTGAGATTTTTCACAAATAATAGAAAGGGTTTTTAAGTCAAATTCAGCACCAACACAAGCTGCTAAACGCAAAATGTGCTGTGTGGATTCCGGCAATTTCTTTAACTCACCAATCATCAACTCCACCACATTGTCAGTGATATTCGTTGCCTGAATTTGAGCTAAGTTCCATTGCCAAGCATTGCGTTCAAAATCAAAGGTAAGGAGATTGTCCGCGTGCAGTGTTTTCAAAAATTGATTAACGAAGAAAGGATTGCCGTCAGTTTTACGCACTATAAGGGATGCCAACTGGCTGACTGATGGCATGTCTGCGTGCAATGTATCAGCAATTAATTGACTGATAGACTCACTTTGTAAAGGAGCTAAGGTAATAAAATTGACAGTCGCTCCAATATTACGCAACCTATCAAGAGTCATCATCAATGGATGAGTGCAGTTGACTTCATTATCTCGATACGCTCCAATCAGAAACAGATATTGTGTATCTGCATCTGTCATCATCAGATCTATCAACTTGAGGCTGGCGGAGTCAGCCCACTGCAAATCATCCAAAAAGATCACTAAAGGATGCTCTTTTAGACAAAATGTCTGGATAAAGTTTTGAAAAACCAGATTAAAGCGATTTTGCGACTCAGCAGCGCCTAACTCTAACACAGATGGCTGTTTACCAACAATCAGTTCCACTTCCGGAAGGACATCAATAATGACTTGACCATTAGAACCCAAAGCAAGTCGAAGTTTTTCTCGCCATTGCTCAAGCTGCACTTCAGTTTCAGTTAACAGTTGCTGTATTAATCCGGCGAACGCGCTTACAATGGCTGAGTAAGGGATATTTCGCTTAAACTGGTCAAATTTACCAGTTAGGAAATAACCGCGTTTTTCAGTAATGGGTTTATAAATCTCCTGTACTAAAGCTGATTTTCCAACACCAGAATAACCCGTCACCAACATCATCTCAATTTTGGATTTTAACCCTTGAATTGGTGACTGGTGATTGATGACTGGTGATTGCAGGTTTTCTTTTTCTCCTCCCCCTGCGACTCGCTCAAACGCCACCAGTAAAGTTTCAACTTCCGCGTCACGTCCATAAACTTTTTGGGGTATTTGAAACTTGTCAGAAATATCAGTCGAACCGAGAGAAAACGGTTCAATTTTGCCAGTTGTCTGTAACTGCTGAAGGCATTTTTCTAAATCAGCTTTTAGTCCCCAAGCACTTTGGTATCGTTCTTCTGCTGTTTTCCCCATCAATTTCATCACAATATCTGAAACTGTCTTGGGAATGGCTGTACCGCTTTTACCCTCTACAAGCTGATGGGGTGGAATGGGGTGTTGAGCGATATGACAATGTACTAACTCTAGAGCATCATTCTTTTCAAACGGTAGTTTTCCTGTCAGCAGTTCGTAAAAGGTAACACCGAGAGAGTAAAAATCTGTACGGTAATCAAGACTTCGGTTCATTCGTCCCGTCTGCTCGGGCGATATGTATGCTAGAGTGCCTTCTAAAACATTGGGATTTTTAAGAGTCGGATTAGAGCGGGTAATGAGAGTGGAAATACCAAAGTCAATGATTTTGAGTTGTCCAGTTACCGGGTTGAGGACGATATTCGAGGGGTTGAGATCTTTGTGGATAACATTGGCAGTATGAATCGTACCCAAAATCTCAGCTATCTTGATGGCAAGCTTGAGAAATTCTAGTAAAGAAAAAATTGCGGAAAGGCAAAAACTCCCTCCTACCTCCTTTAATAGAGTTAAGGATGTTGCACCAAAATCCTCAAAGATGATGACTAGAGTTCTTTCTATCGGTTCTAAGCCATAAGCCTTAACCACTCCATCTAAATTGAGATTCCGAGTCATTTCATATTCCTGCTTATATCGAGTTAACTCAGATGGTGTGGGATAGTCATCTTTGAGAACTTTGAGAATAACAGGTTGATTACCTGACTCTCGGATACCTCGATACACCAAAGAATTAACACTTTCGTAGATTTGGGTAAGCAGTTGGTAGCCTCGGATGGTAATCATCAACTTAAGTTAGGTGGCTCTGATATTTGAATCAATTAGGAATGACGAATTGTTTGGTTTAAGTTCCAATTCTCCGCTTTAAGATTTTTAGTTCTTGCTGTAAGCGGGAGCGATCAATGCGACTGATAACACGGGTGACTAATTCTGGTCCCACTACGGGCTTACCGATAAAATCATCGGCTCCCGCCGCAAATACCTGCTGAATCGATTCTAAGTCTGTATGAGCAGTAACCACCAAAATCGGCAAATTTCCCCACTTAGGATCTTGTCGCACTACGCGGCACAAATCAACACCACTGTATGTTGGCATTTCCAAATCGATTACGAGTAAGTCAGGCGTTGTGGTAGTTAATACCTCCCAAAACTGTTGGGGATCTTGCAAAGTCTTCACCCTCAGCCCCCAAGGTTGCAGCAGATTGCTTAATAGCTCCAGTGCTATTGGATCGTCATCTAAAATCATCACTTTGGCTTCGGAAGCTTGAGATTTGGGCAGAACTTGAGCGATAAGCCGTTCGCGCAGCGTGCGCTTTGCGCTCAGGCTTGACGCTAGCCCCGATAGCCCAAGCGTGCCGTTAGGCATAGGGGGCGCTATGCCTATGTCCTGCGGACACGCTACGCTAACGGCACGACTTCGTCTATCGCAAACGCGTATCGCTTCAAATATTTCAGCTGTGCTCACTGGCTTGTGTAAAAATCGTTGTACCCCCAAACGAGAAACAGCAACTCTGTGTGTCAGATTGTCTTGCTCACCTATCACCAAAATTGGTGTCGTGGGAAGCTGTTCCTTGAGTTTTTGCAGCAAGGTTAAGCCCTTTTCTATCGGATCTTGTCCATTGAGATTAAGCAAAACAGCTTGGGGAGATTGAGAAATCACTGCCAGAGCGATCGCCCAATTGCTAGCAACTTCAATCCGCACTCCCCAACTCATAGCTTCGGTTTTCAGTTGATTGCTCAAAGATTCATCATCGATAACGAGCACCAGAGGAATCTGAGTTGGCTCAAACTGTTCGATAGTTGGTGGTGTAGGAGGTTTACTAAGCGTCCCTTTGAGTTCACTCAAGAGTCTTGAGAGTTGAGGGGCTTGCGTTGGCGCTAAAGGCTTGTCGCCCATAAGGAAATGTTCAATCGCCCGCGCTAACTTTGATCCCATCTCGTAGCCAAACGATCCCAGTGTGCCTGCTAGCTTGTGTGCTTCGTTGCTCGCATGGTACCGGAGTTCGATCTGCAATTTCCCTAAGCGCAAAGCTTGTTCTACTTGCTCTAGCAAAGTTACCCGTTGGGCAAACGTATCTTTGTAACGTTCTATTACTTTGTTGACTGAAGCAAGATTTGTTTGACGTTTTCTTTTCCCTGTCTGTGCAAGTCTGTGTGTCTGTTCGTCCTGTTCACCAAACAACACACCCTTTGTTTCCTCAGTTTTCGGTGGAGTCTTAAGTCGATAGCCCAAGCCATAGACGGTTTCTAGTACCTCGGCGGACATTCCCTGAGCCTTTAGCTTGTGCCGCAAGTCTTTAATCAGATTAGTCACAGTTCCTTCGCTAGGTATGGCATCCATTGACCAGAGGCGATCAATGATGTCACTGCGGCTAAAGACACGCTGTGGATTACGCAGGAACAGCCCCAACAGGCTATATTCTTTGGGGGTTAGAGATATAAGTTGCCCTTTGTAAGTCACTTCTGCCGACACAGGGTTGATGCAAAGATTCTCCCACATCAGTACAGTTGGCGCTAGCTCGGTCTGTCCTCTACGCAGCAACGCCCGCATCCGTGCCAGCAACTCAGACAACTTGTAGGGTTTAGTGAGATAATCGTCTGCGCCTGCATCTAATCCCTTGACTACGTCGGCACTCTGATCTTTAGCAGTGAGTAAGAGAATCGGCTTTTGAACTCCCTGAATGCGAAGTTGACGGCAAAGACTAATACCATCGAGTTTGGGAATCAGCAGATCCAACAAGATCAAGTCAAAGTTCGATGATGTTGCTAATGCCAACCCATCTTGACCATCCGTTGCCAGTTCAACCGTATAGTACTGAGCCGTGAGAACCTCACACAGTACTGCTGCCGTTGGGAGATCGTCCTCTACCAGCAGAATTTTCACAACCTCTACCTATTAACTGACTTTTGTACCACTGATTTTTTTACCTTAACAAATGCTAAGTAAAGCATTTCATAAATCCGTGACGAATTGAATCACCGAAGCCCCTATGCCTAACGTCACACTACGCTATCGGGGCGGGTGTAATACCATTTCACGATATGCCTGATACAAATGATTGGTTTCTAATTCTTTCCCCCTGCCCCCTGCTCCCTGTTCGGGTGCTCGGGTGCTCCCCATTTGTATCAACCTTAAAGTGAAACGGTATAAGGGGAGCTAGTGCTCGGCTAGAGTTTCCCGACTTGTAGACGCCCAGCAGAAGGCTTGATTTACCCCAACTTTACCCCAATAATTTGTCCAACTTCATCCAAAAATATCTAATGCGGCATTTTTTACACTCTCTGTAGACCAGAAAAAATAGCTGAAATAGGGTTTTCTGATAAACAGTCTACTTGCAAAAGCTTTCGCTATTAGGGGTTTTGGTTATTATGCCAGGAACCAGACTTGAACTGGTGACACGAGGATTTTCAGTCCTCTGCTCTACCAACTGAGCTATCCCGGCGTGGAATTTATAATTCCCACGATTAATTAATGTAGCAAAGTTATATTAATTTTGCAAGTCCTTGCAGAAAAAAAATTTACGCAGCTTTTGTTTTCAACTTGACCCAGGCAAAAACAAAAAAATATACCACAAATTGAACAATAACGATACTAGGATCGGAAGCAAAGTTGAAAAGACCTGATACAAAGATGCCAACGATACTGCTTATGGAACCGACAATCACACATAGCAACACCAAACGAGCGAGAATCTCGCGAAATAGCACGCTCATGAGTTACCGCGATATCCTTGAATTAAGCTAGTGAGAATCATGCCTACTGCCAACGCACCTGACAAGACGATATTCAAAACGCTATCATTCGCTAAATTGGTTTTATCCATAAAGTAGAGGACAACCAATGTTCGAGAAAAGCATATGTTGTTTATACAAATCAATGAAAGTATTTTGAGTATGTAAGATTTATTTTTTCTTAAAAAATAACTATAAATTTTCTACATTAATATTATGTCAACTAGAGACACTTTTGCTGACAATATCACTCATTCTCTTTCCCAAAAGGAAACTAGTGAGTACAATCAAATATCCAGTCAAGTAGAGGGTGATAACGTCCAACCTGCGTCACATGAGCTTCTCAACAGTGAGAAAGCCCAGCGCATGGCAGAATTTTTTGGCTTTTTAGGCGATGCTAATCGTTTGCGTATTCTTTCACTGTTAGCTCAAGAAGAACTTTGTGTGAGTGATTTGGCAGCAGTATTAAATATGAGTGAATCTGCTGTTTCCCATCAACTGAGAAACTTACGGGCGATGCGTTTGGTTAGTTACCGCAAGCAAGGTCGTAATGTATTCTACCGCTTACATGACAGTCATGTTTTGCATCTTTATCAAGCTGTTGCTGAACATTTAGATCAACAGGAGTGAAAAATCATGGCGCGAAACTTTTTGCCAACTCATCGAGTTTCAGACACTCAAGTGCACCTGCGTTATACCCTGACGCATTTCGTACTGTCGCTTCAGCCAAGAGTGGCGAATTGTTTGACGAAGTAAGGGAGCAAGTTGAATCAATAGCCAACGTATCAGTGCATTTTTTCGTAGTAGTTCGCCTTGTGCTGCTTCCTCTGTCTGGAGTTGTTGGGCGCGGATAATTTCTGGCTCACGTTCCGCTTGAATGCGCGATAGTGCTGCGTCAATCTCTTCGTGTCCAGCTTGTGCGTCAAACAGTGGTACAAGGTGATTAGCAGCGACAATGACATCACGCAATGCGACGTTGATTCCTTGAGCGCGAATAGGAGACATTGGGTGTGCAGCATCACCCAGAAGCAACACTCCTGGCGCGTACCAGGATGGACAACGACCAACTACAACTGATAGCTTAATCGGAGTTTCGATGGTGTCTGCATAGCTACGGAAATGCTCTGCCATCCATGAGGGTGATAGCGATGCAAAAATTTCTGCCCAGTCTGCTTGTTTGCGATCGGTTTTTTCGTCTGCAGATATTACCCAAGCTAGATGCAGTTTTCCTTCCTCTGCTCCGTGAAAGATGGTGAATACGCGATCGCCACTAAGGATTAAATTAAACACATTATCTCCTGTAAACCTAGGACTGGCAGCAAGTTTGAACCAGAGAATATCCACATCCTTTGGCTGACGTACCAATTGCAACCCTGCCCGTTGTCGGATAACCGAGTTTCGACCGTCTGTCCCAATCACGAGTTCGGCCCAAATTTCACGTCCATTGCCCAGTTTCACACCCGCAACGCGATTATTAATCCACAGTAAATCCTTTACAGCAAAACCTTGTATAAATTCAAAGTTAGGATAAGCCTGAGCTTCCGTAATCATAGCTTCGAGCAATGGCGGTTGCGACACCAACGTACAAGGTTGATCTGCCCCCATTGGTTCCTCAACTCGAAACAACTGCTTTTTGCCTATGATGAACTCCCATGCGTCGAGTGGTCTATGAGGAATACGTTCCACAATCCCCGATAATCCCATTTGCTTAAGTGCATCCAACCCACTCGGCATTAACCCTTCACCGCGAAACACTCGATGGAAATCCTTCGCCGCCTCAATCAATGTCACTGCAATACCGCGTTTTACAAGCTGTAAAGCAAGCGTAGCACCAGTCGGACCTGCACCCACAATCACAATCTGCGCCATTACATATCCCCTACGTTTATTGAATTGTTTATAAAAAGGAGTCAGAAGTCAGAATGGGCTAGCCCCTAAGGGACGCTACGCAAACGCCCCGCTGCCCTAACACGAGTCAGAATTTTAAATTTTTAATTACTTATATTAACCCTTCCCACCGGTAAACGTTACACTCTCAATAAAATATCTGTTAAAAAACGCATAAATCGCCAAAGCCGGTAAAGTAAACACCATAGAAGCCGCCATAATATAGTTCCAATAACTAATGAATTGACCTTTAAAAGTATTCAATCCCAAAGGAAGAGTAAACATTTCTGGATCAAACAAAATAACTAGAGGTAACAAGAAATTATTCCAATTTCCCATAAATACAAAAACTGCTTGTGCTGCTAAAGCTGGTTTTGCTAAAGGTAAAACAATATGCCGAAAAATACCCCAAGTCTTCAATCCATCCAATTGAGCCGCTTCTTCTAATTCCTTGGGAAAATTCACGAAAAACTGCCGCATCATAAAAATGAAGGTAGCATTGACCATGCTAGGAACAATCATCCCTTGATAGGAATTTAGCCAGCCCAAAGCTTTTAAAATTAAAAATGTGGGAATGAGGGTGATCTGTGCAGGAACTGCTAAGACTGCCAAAATCAGGAAGAACCAGAAGCGTTTACCCTTAAAGTTCAGTCTTGCTAAGGCGTAACCTGCCATTGAGTTGAACAACAAGTTTAATACAGTCACACTGATAGCTATAACCACACTATTGAAAACCCAGCGCAGAAACAGCGGTTCTTGAAAAAAAATTTGTTTATAGTTGTCGAGAGTAAAGTTTTTAGGTACAAAATTAGGTTCACCGCTGACAATTTCTGATAGCGGCTTAAATGATGCTGATAATGCCCATAAAAAGGGAATGAGGGTGATAATTGCATACAGTGTTAGTACTATGTACAGCAGTACTTTTAGCCATGAGGTGCGAGAAATATGAGTCAAGTTTTTTCGCCTCCAAAAAACCGCCGTTGAATCAAAGTGATAACAATAATGACTGCTGCAAGTAAAAAGGCGATCGCCGCTGCATACCCCATCTGCAAGTTACGAAAGACAGCTTGATATATCAATAAAACTATTGTCAAAGTAGCATTATTAGGTCCACCAGTGCCGTTAGAAAAAATGTAGGATTGGTCAAACAACTGAAACGTGCCAATCACTCCTATTGTGACTACAAAAAAGGTGACTGGTCTGAGTATAGGAATTGTGATATGAATAAATTGCTGCCAGCCATTTGCTCCATCTAGGGATGCAGCCTCATAAAGTGAACGAGGAATATCCTGCAACGCTGCCAGATAAATCACCATGTAAAACGGTGCTGTTGACCAAATATTCATGAGCATAATACCTTTGAGTGCAACGGCTGGATCTCCTAACCAGTTGTAAGTAGGTAGCCCTACAAAAGCAAGAAAATCATTGAGTAACCCATTCGTGTTATAAATCCACATAAAAATCAGCGTCAACACAGCTGATGAAGTGACTGTCGGCAAAAAGTAGAGGATACGCCACCAATTTTTGGCGCGAATCCCAGAATTCAGCGTTACAGCTAGAATTAAAGCCAAGACAGTTTGAGCCGGGACAACAATTGCAACATATTGGGCTGTATTTCTTAAAGCAATCCAAACCTGTTCATCTTCAATGAGTCGCGTGAAGTTGCGAAAGCCTACAAATTGATACTCAATATTGCCAAGAAGTTGAACTTTGTGTAGGGAAAGATAAACAGCCCAGAGAATGGGTAGTACGACAAATGTGCCTAACACCAAAATAGTAGGCATCATAAACAAGTATCCAGCCAAGTCTTGTGTGATGTTCGATCTAGGCTTTGTTTGTCGCCTTCTGACTTCAAACACAAATGTACCTCCAACTCATTCGGCACCATCCCGACTGTAGCGATAGGCGATATATAAATTCAAAATTTCAAATCCAATCTCGAAAAAAATGCATGAAACTTTACTTATTCCATTGCAATCGCCTTAATCAGTTCATTCGCATCATCTTGTGCTCGTTGCATCGCCTGTTGTAGTGGTTGCTGTCCTAGCAAAGCACTGACAAATTGGTTGTCAAAATTGTTAACAATCGCTGCTGGGTACTCACCGACTTGCCAAGGTATAGCATAATTTACTCCTGCCACAAGTGCAGTTCGTAGGGGATCTTGCTCATAACCCAATTTCTGAGCAACAGATTTCCGAGATGGCAGAGCAAAGCCTGTTTTCGTCCACTTTGTCATACCTTCTTTACCCGTGAGATAAGAAATAAGTTCCCAAGCTTCGGCTTTGTGTTGGGTTTGCTTGTTCATCACGTAGGCAACAGTGAAAACCATTGTACTTTTGTTATTATTAATTGTAGGTAATTCTGCTGTAGCAAACTCTAAATTAGGAAAAGTTTCTGTAAGGTAGGGAATTGCCCAATTGCCCTCAATCACCATTGCAACTTTACCCTGACCAAACATTTCACTACCAGAATTTGTCCCAACATCAGACTTTTGAGCTGAGGAGTGGTCTTTTTGATACTGATCTACCGCCAATTGTAATCCTTGCAATCCGGCATGACTGGCAAAAGCTGCATAACCATTCTGGTCTATAAGTTGCCCACCAAAAGCTTTGATTTTGTAAGCTTGACGCGCTAACTCTGGAACTTCTCCAAAACCGTATTGATCAATTCTGCCATCTCGGTTACGGTCTATGGTCAACTTTTTTGAGTAGGCGCGTAATTCCTTCCAAGTTGTTGGAGGAGTGCTTAACCCTGCACTTCCAAAAGCTTTTTTGTTGTAGAATAAAGCAAGTGTCGAATAGTCCTTCGCAAGACCATAAATATGATCATTGTACTTGAAGCTATTGAGTAGCGTTTCCTCAAAGTCAGCTAGCTCAAAATCAGGAGTTATGTAGGCATCGAGTGGTTCGAGAACATTCTGGCTCATAAAAAAAGGAGCTTCAAGAGCATCTAAATAGAATACATCAGGAGCCGCTTCACCAACTAAGCGGGTTTTGATGACATCCATGTATTGGTCGTTGATGACTTCATGCCTAACTTTAATACCTGGATGCTTTGCTTCAAAGGCTTGTAGTAGTTCTTTCAAGAGTTTTTGCTCTGCTGGACTTGCTGTCCAACCACCGAGTTTGATGGTGAGTGCGGTTGGTGCTGAGGGAACGCTCGCAAAGGGGAGATTTTGACAACCAATCACCAAGAGGGCGATGCTTCCAAAAACAGATGCCCAAAAGGCGATCGCCACTAACAATCGTAAAAATTTCGACACGTTGGTTTGCATCACAGCCAAATAAAAATTCTGTAACTTTACATATTGCCTCTATAGCTCAAGATTAACTTTTTGTTTATCTAAATTTTTATTGAGACATGCAAGATAAAATAACGAACAATTACGAACAAAGTTTACACTCCCCGCTTGACTCATCTGTAGAGACAAGTATGGAACCCATTTCGCCAGAAACCGCTCTGCCTCTAGCCCCTAGAATACCCGAGATTGCAATTTCAGAACCGACTGTTGTTGCTAACTCAACACTCAGCCCTTCAGTTTTAAAGAAGAATGCTATTCGTATCAGCCTCAGAGCCTGCACTATAGATGGTGTCTTCACATCAATATACTTGACTATTGTCACTGGTGTTTTACTCTCTAATTTTCTGGTGGAATTAAATGCCAGTCCGTTGATTATTGGAATGCTGTCTTCCATTCCAATGCTGGTGAATCTCATTCAGCCGTTGGGTGCCTATCTATCAGAACGCACAACCAGTCGCTTTCGATATTCGCTCCTTACAAACGTAACTGCGAGGATAGTCTGGTTATTTCTACCCATTGGTATCGCCGCCCTTAGCTTCGGATATATAAATTCTCAGCAATTGATAGTTCTGACACTTGTGATTGTCTTGTTAATCAATATGTTGCAAGGATTAGGACATCCATCGTGGATGAGTTGGATGGCACTTTTAGTCCCTCGAAAGCTCCGAGGAAGATATTTTGGGTTGCGCAACGGTGCTTTCAGTTTAACTCATTTGATTTGTATACCAATAGCCGGTCTAGTTGTCTCAAAATGGCCTGGTGGAGCTTTACAAGGTTATGGAGTGCTTGTGCTGTTGGGGACTTTGTCAGGGCTGATAGGTCTTGGGTGTCAGTACTTCCAGGTGGATGTGAATCCACAGACGCAGCACGCTTCTGTCCTGGGTTCTTTTGTGAAAAATGCGATTTCTGGAGATACTGATAATTTAAATACAAATACTGATGAACAGTCAGAAACTATTTCTGGAGATACTGATAGTTTAAAGAAAAATACTGATGAACAGTCAGAAACTATAGAAAAAAAGACTCCTGTTATACCTGATTCGAGTGTGATAAAAAGTCTGTTAAATAACTTTAATTTCTTGATGTTTCTGTTGTATTTCAGTTTCCAGATGTTTAGCACTAACTTGAGTGCTCCTTATTTCTCATTCAAAATGTTAAATGATTTACATTTAGATGTCAGTGTTGTGGCACTCTACGCCAGTGTTCAGGCGGGGGTATACATGGTGATAACCATTTTCTGGGGTAAGTTATCAGACAAAATAGGTAATCGTCTAATCTTGATATTAGCGGGGATTCTACTTACACTTGTACCTTTATTTTGGTTGGAGATTAATGTTAGTTCCTTTAGCATTTGGCTGTGGTTACCGCTCCTACACATGTTAATGGGAACGGTTTGGGGAGCTATTGATTTATGCAACGACAATATGCAGATAGCAATTGCGCCTGTCAAACAACAATCCATTTATTTTGGAATGACTGCTGCCGTTACTGGGGTTTGTGGCGCTTTAGGTACAACTATAGGTGGTTTTATTGCACAAAATCCCTCATTAGGAGGTTTACCAGCAGTCTTTGTTGTGTCTTTTGTGTTCAGAATTGGAGCAATTATTCCCCTTTTCTTTGTGCAAGAAGCGCAAAGAAACTCTTTGACTCAAGTGATGCAAACTCTCTGGATATTTCGTAAAAAGGCAGTTGAGAATTAGACATGTTAAGTAGGTCAACCTAATTAAATATAAAACGCTTGACCTTTTTTGAATTCAAAGGAGGGCTACGCCCCGCTGCGCTAACGCTCGTTCAAAGGAGAGCTACGCCCCGTCGAGCGCTTTGACGAATGGATTTTTGCAAACCGCGTCGAGCATAATTGAGTGCGTTAAATAGCTGTTTCTACATAAAATTTTAGTTTCTACTTGCCTTATCATGTTCTGGTGTGCGACTTATTACTTCCGTTGTACCCAGAAAAAGGAGCAACTACTATGTTTCAAAAAAAGCGGTTTAAAGTCTTTGTTATCATAAGCACCTTACTGTTTTTGATACTAATACCACTTGTTAGTTCTGCACAGAAAGCTCCTTCTGCTAACATAACGACTTCTCCACAACAGACAATTGTCGCTCGTATGTGGCACAGTAGAACACCAGCTGCAAAATCTTCTGAATACGCAGAATACCTTTATGAAGCTGGGATCAAGAAAATACGCCTCATTGATGGTAATAAAGGTGTTCAAGTATTTCGACGCACAAATGATAAGGTAGCAGAATTTTATGTGCTTTCCTACTGGATATCACGAGAGGCAATTAAGAAGTTTGCTGGTGAGGATATTGAGAAAACTCATCACTTACCCAGAGACAAAGAATTCCTTCTCGAACTTGAACCTCAGGTAAAACATTTTGATTTGCTTGTTAATGAGTGGAACAAGTGAATTCTGAAATTGATAATGTTACATCGAACCCATGACAATACCCCAAAAATAAGCTTCAAAAGGATCCTCATCTTTATCTATATGCCTTTTGCTTCCCCAAGTGTAAACATCCATACTAATGCGACCGCTGTCGTGTTTCCACAACAGTCCCTGTCGAATTGAGATATTACCCAACACCGTGATCCAGTGAGTGGGGTAAGGTAGCGGTGGCGGATTGTCACCCAGCAAACCCTGTGCGGTAATCAAACCAAAGGCAACACCACCACCAGAGATAACTCTTGCTGCCTCATTCAAAGCATTGACTTCACCAAAAAGATAAGTGTGGGTGTATTTAACATTCCGGTAGCCTAAAACTTCCCGCGTCCATCCTTTCATCTCCCAGGATTTGGTCATCCCAGCTATATTGCGGACAATCTCCGGTGCATCTGGTTCAACAGGGAAAACCAAATTTTCTGATTCTCGCCACGTTGCTAGAACCATCCAATCAGCTTGCCCCATTCGTAGTCTGCCTCGACTTTGACGCAACCTATTTGATGCTTCAATGCGTTTGGTTCGTCCTTGAAAACCACCAGTTTCAAATAAACTACGGCAAATTTGCACGTAGCGCAGCGGTTGTTTACGAACGAGTTCAAATAAAATCGATGCAGGACCGCAAAACGGTTGTTGACCTTGGTTGACTTGAAAGGCGTCCAAAAGGCGCATTTTCATTTCCGCCAGCACTTGGTTTTTATCTAAATTTGACCAAACACTGGGGGCGTTGGATTTTTCAAATTCTGCTATTGCCGAAGCAACAGATGGATCTAACGTTGGGGAATTCATTGATTAAGTAGATGGGTAAAACATAAAAGAAACTGGCAGAGGTTACTAATTGCGACTTGTTAAGTGAGTGATTAACTACAAGCAATGAACTCTCGTACCTAATATTTATTAATACCCATCTACTTTTATCAATTACAGAATTTTTCCACGCAGCGAACGAACATCTCCACACCCATCGCTAAAATGGTTTCGTCAAAATCGAAACGGGGATGATGGTGGGGATATGCCAATCCTTTGTTAGGGTTCGCCGAACCCAAAAAGAAATAGCAACCTGGTATCTCTTGCAAGAAGTAAGACATATCCTCGCCACCCATTGTTTGGCATTCAGGAACAACACCTAGAGGCGTTTCTACCACTTCTTCGGCGACTGAGCGTACCAAATCCGCTATGGTAACATCATTGATCACTGGTGGGTAAAGCGACCAACAATTAAAGTCATAAGTAGCACCATGACTCTGGCAAATTCCCGCAATAATTTGCTCAATGCGCTGCTTGAAAAAGCCTTCATATGCTGGGTTAAAATACCTTACAGTACCACTCATCCTGGCTGTATCAGCAATGACATTATTCTTGGTTCCAGCATGAAGTTCGCCCACTGTCACCACTGCCGAGTCAATAGGGTTGACGTTACGAGCAACAATTGTTTGTAGAGCATTGACGATTTGGGCAGCAATCACCACTGAATCAACAGTTTGATGGGGCATGGCACCGTGTCCACCTTTGCCCATAATTGTGCATTTGAATGTTTCTACAGCTGCCATTAATGCACCAGCGCGGACACCTAGTGTCCCCAAAGGCAAATTATTCCAAAGGTGCAAACCGATAATTGCGTCAACATCAGGGTTTTTCAATACCCCAGCTTCTATCATCGGCTTTGCGCCTCCTGGTCCTTCTTCTGCTGGCTGGAAGAGAATTTTGACAGTACCAGCAAAAGTATCTCGATTCTGGTGAAGATAGTATGCTGTTCCTAGGGCAATTGCTGTATGTCCGTCATGTCCACAAGCATGCATCACCCCATCATGTTGTGAGCGGTAGGGTACTTCGTTAAGTTCTTGAATGGGCAAAGCGTCCATATCCGCGCGAATTGCCAACACTTTTTCAGTGCTGAGATTGTTACCCCGAATCGTTGCTACAATCCCAGTCTGAGCAATGCCAGTTTGATGCTCAATCCCCCATTCCTGCAACTTCTGCGAGACAAACTGGGAGGTTAATTTTTCTTGGAAACCCAGTTCTGGCTTTTGATGCAACTGTCGCCGCCATTCCACGAGTTGCGGTTGCAGTGAGCGGATGGGGAGCCGAACACGAGATAAATCAACACAAGAGGAGTTTGGGAATGTAGAAACCATGTTTCACATTTTTAAATTAAAATGACAGTTATGTATTTTTATTTTTACGCTTTAAACTTTTGCAAAAGGTATTTCTTGCCTCACTCTTCACACTTTTTTAGATATATAGCAATCGTTCTAAATCTAAATCTGATGCTACTTGTGCCATTTTAGATAAATCAGTTAAGTTATCTAGATAAGGTAAGCAGCCATAAATTGGAATGTGAGTCAGTGATTTGATCAATTCTATTGGTGTCCAATCAGCAATTTCTGTATTTGTTCGAGGTTGAACACAATTTAGAACAATACCTTTTAAATTGATTCGTGATTGTCGTGCTAATGCTACATTAGCGACTGCTTGACCTATTGCACCCAATTTGACTGGAACCACCAACACTGTTGGTAAGCGCCATTCTCCTGCCAAGTCAGCAACCGTCAATTCTTCAGTTACTGGCGAACCTAATCCTCCTAAAGCTTCTAAAAATAGAAAATCACGCCGCTCACGTAAAGCTATAAAACTTTGCCACACTTTTGCTAAATCTATAGTTTTATTTTCCCTTGCCGCAGCAATGGGAGGAGCAACGGGTGTTTGAAAATATAAAGGTGTCAGTTCTTCGGGAGATTGATTTAAGGAAAATATTTTTTGATACCACTCGCAATCACCTTCTCCCGATTGCATGAGTTTCATAATTCCCATACTCCGGGAGGAGTGATATTTTTGCCAATAGGCTGCCAATGCTGTCGTTAAAACAGTTTTGCCAACCTCTGTATCTGTTCCTGTAATCAATAGTGTGTTTAATAGCTTGTCAGTCATTAGTTATTAGTTATGAGTAGCCAACAACTAATGTCTCACAGTTACTATCATAAATTACTGACAATTCCATTCTATAAATATTTTGCATAGTTTTCATGCAGATTCTGCATGGAATTCTACAACCTTGACGGGAAAGCTGTTTCGTTTGGAACAGAGTTGGGTGGTTCACTAGCAGGCGGGGTATCTTGTGGTTCTGGAGCGGCTGTAGACGGCTGTTCGGGAGTAGGAGTGCTAGTGGGAATGGGAGTAGGAGTGCGAGTGGGAACGGGAGTAGGAGTGCGAGTGGGAACGGGAGTGGGGGTGCGAGTGGGAACGGGAATGGGCGTGGGGGTGGGAGTAGGAGTAGGTGTGGTTGTGGGAGTGGGAATAGGTGTGGCTGTGGGAGTGGGAGTAGGAGTGGGTGTAGCTGTAGAGTTAGATCTGCGTCTAACTGGATTTTCTAATCCGAGGCTAAAACTATAATTGCTTTGGGGTTGTCCTGGCACGGGACGTACTTGAACCGTATATTTCCCAGCAAAAGGCAATGTTCCTTGGTAAAATGAAAAGTCTTTAGCAGCATTGTCAATTGGTTCTTGATTTGCATCTAAAACTGATAGCAAAACACTACCCTGTTGAGTCAGCAATACGGTTAACTGCTGCCCTTTTGTACCAATAAATATGTACTGATCTATTTCATTGGCTTTTATTATACCGTCAGCATTAGCAGTGTTAGATCTACCAAAATTTAGGGTTTTGTTATTCACCACAGGCTCATTGCCAGCTGTTTGTGTTAAGGTCGTTCCATTGGGAATTACAGGTGAAGGGAAAGTTTGTGGATTTGTTTTTTCTGATGTAGCTTGTGAGCTAGTACGAATGGATCTGACCACCGTCCATGAACCAAATCCTGTTACAACAATTACAGCAACGGTAATTCCAAAAACTGCCAAGGGATTATCTAACAGTGAAGGGCTACCCTGTGTTGGAATGGCTGGCTTAGATGTATTGGGGGCAGATGGTTGTGCTTGTTCAGGGCGGCGACCAACGGCTACTGTTTGTACCTTAGACACATTTGAAGTGAAAACATTTGGTTGTTGTGGAGTTTGTAATGCTTGTAGTACATCAGGAGCTTTTAAGTAGCGATCGCCCAGTTTTTGACTTAACATTCGATTCAACACAGAGGCAAAGTGTGGATTGAGTGTGACCAAATGTTGCCAATTCCAAGTTAGTTGATGTTCATCAAATAAATTTTGGGGTTCTTTGCCTGTCAACAATACAATTGCTGTAACAGCTAGTGCATACAAGTCACTGCTGGGATATGTTCGACCTGTTTGCATTTGCTCAGTTGGGGCATAACCATGTTTTCCAACAGTGGTTGCTGGCGTTGTGTTATCTGGAGAGTTCAATTTCGTTACCAGTTCTTTTACAACTCCAAAGTCGATTAAAACTGGTAGGCGATCGCTTTCTCGCAGAATAATATTATCCGGTGAAATATCTCGATGAATAATTCCTTGATTATGAATATATTCTAAGACTGGTAACAAAGAGCGTATAAGTTGTAATACTTCTTGTTCTGTAAATGCACTCCCTGTGGCTTGACGCTGATCCAACAAAGTCTGATACGTTTTTCCGGCAACGTAGTCTTGCACCAAAAACAAGCGCTGATCTTGTTCAAATCTCTCGCGGAATTGAGGCACCTGGGGGTGTTGTATTTGATATAAAGTTGCTGCCTCTCGCTCAAAAAGCTCTTTTGCTTTTTCCCAAGCATAACCTTCCGTGACTATTGGAATTAATTCCTTAATTGCACAAAGTTCGTCAAAGCGCCTCTGGTCTTGTGCCAGATAGGTTCTACCAAATCCACCCTGACCCAAAACTTGAGTGATCCGGTAACGGTTTTGCAATATAGTGTCAGTTGTAATCGGTGCTTGCATTGTTGATCAATTGAGTGTTATAGCAACAGAGGAGGACTTCACTATGATACGGATAGTTTCCAGACGGAGACAGTCGGTTGAACTTTCTTTCAGGAGGCAATAAGCCGAACGCTTGATGCTACGCATATTGCCTATCACATGCATCTGCTGTAGGTAGTATGTCCGTTTTAACTTCTATCAGATTTCCCAACTCTTTAAACTTACGTGTGTGCTCTAAAGTTATCAGGTCAAGTATGACGGAAATTGGAAGGCACAAGCCCCGCAATGATACTGTTTGAGGACAAACTAAAAAAAGCCTAACAATTTCCGCGCTTTCCAATCAAAACTAGTATCATTAAGTATTCATGTTCTCTGATTTGAATCTTCGTTAAGTATTTATGCTTATCTTTCCTCAGATTCAACAGTCCAAGTGTTGATGCTTGTGCAAAGCAACTGATAAGGTAGTTAAAGGGCAAAGTCTACCAAACATACATCCAATTGAGTTGATTTTTTCAATTCATGCCAAAAAATCTAAATGATAGATATGGTTTCTAAGCAGAATATTCAGTTAAGCTATCAATTGTCTCTCTATGCAAGAGCTAGAGAATGTACAAAATGTAGTTTAATAGAGGTTTGTTTAAAGTTTTGATAAAAGCTTCAACAAAACTCACACCAAAAGCTTATGTATATTTTTTATAACTATTTTCGGTTAAAGCTGTCTAATCTCTGGTGATAAGATTGCCATGAATGCACATCGAGGATCTGCTGTGCTCAGTTCTGCAACACTAAAAGTGCAGCCGACGACAACAGGACTAGCTGAAAATACTCGCCTGCGGCTGTTATCTGGCTCTGCCAATGTACCCCTGTCCCAAGAAGTTGCTCGTTACCTGGGCATGGATTTGGGACCAATGATTCGCAAACGATTTGCGGATGGGGAACTATACATTCAAATCCAAGAATCAATCCGGGGTTGTGATGTTTATCTCATCCAGCCCGGTTGTAATCCTGTGAATGACAATTTGATGGAATTGCTGATTATAATCGATGCCTGCCGGCGTGCTTCTGCACGGCAAGTCACTGCAGTCATTCCCTATTATGGTTATGCCCGCGCTGACCGCAAAACTGCAGGAAGAGAGTCAATCACTGCCAAATTGGTGGCAAATCTCATTACACAAGCCGGTGCCGACCGTATTCTTGCAATGGATTTGCACTCAGCTCAGATTCAAGGCTATTTCGATATACCGCTAGATCACGTCTATGGTTCTCCAGTTTTACTCGATTATCTAGCAAGCAAACAACTACCTGACTTAGTGGTAGTTTCCCCAGATGTTGGTGGTGTAGCGCGAGCCAGGGCATTTGCGAAAAAGCTCAACGATGCACCGCTAGCGATTATAGATAAACGTCGTCAGGCTCACAACGTTGCCGAAGTCTTAAATGTCATCGGTGATGTTAAAGGCAAAACGGCAGTGCTTGTGGATGACATGATAGACACTGCTGGTACTATTGCTGCAGGGGCAAAACTTTTGCGTGAAGAAGGGGCGCGTCAGGTTTATGCTTGTGCCACTCACGCAGTGTTTTCACCAACAGCAATTGAGCGGCTCTCAAGTGGGTTATTTGAGGAAGTGATTGTTACAAATACGATTCCAATCCCAGAAACCCATGCTTCAGGGAAGTCGCTGCGCGAACGCTTTCCACAATTAGTTGTGCTGTCAGTCGCTAACTTACTTGGGGAAACTATCTGGCGGATTCACGAAGATAGTTCTGTAAGTAGCATGTTCCGTTAGCACAAACAAAACAGTTATCTTTGATTACAGTTGTGCATCAACTCAGGAGAATAAAGGATGAAGTTTTTAAAGCTTCATCCTTTATTCTTTATTTTTCTCCAAAAAATGATATCGCCAATACACAAGCAATTTAATATAGCGGTTTGCATTTGAGTGCAATACATTAAAGAATTAAAAAACCGCAGATGCAGGCGGATGGACGCAGATAAATCTGTACTTGATTCAAACGAGAAGCGCTATATCACCGCTAATTCTCAGAGCTTTTAGGGCAAAGAAGCAACCTGTGTTCTACCCGATTGAAAACCGGAGTAGAACTTGAAATGGTAGGCAAGGTAGAAGGATACTAGTGAGACTCTATGCATCTTGCTTTTAAGTCTATTCATGTTGTATTTGTGAGAAATTACATCCTTCTGCTAAAATTTAGCAGATTCACTGTTTTTTCCTTCTAAAAACAAAATATAACTCAGACATAATGCCGAAAAGGCGTCAATCTCAAAAATTCCGGAATAGATTTCCTAAGCGAAACTTTGCTGTCAAAGTAAACCATGTGACAGTAAGAGTGATAACTTTAGGTGTATTACTAGCTGTTTTGATAGCTAAATATCCATCAAAACAATTTATAAAACCATCTACCCAACAATCGTTACATGCACCAACAGCCACTTCGCCACTTCCTGTTATCCAAATTGCTGCCAAATCATCCAGCAAACAAAATTCTAAATCAGTAACTCCAGCTGTACCTCTTCCTGATTGGGCGATCGCCTTGGGACTGTCTATTCCCTCTCGTCAACCTGGCAAACAAAATTCAGAAGTCGTCTACAATCTCAAAAAATCTCCAAAATTTAAAGAATCTCAACAGTTGCAAGCAATTGTTAACAATATTGTTGAGCTTGCTGCTGAGGAAAATCTGCCTAAAGAAGCTTTATCTGTTACCTTAATAAATGCAAAAACTGGTGAAACAGCCGGATATCAACAAGATATACCAAGATATCCTGCCAGCGTAGTTAAGATGTTTTGGATGGTGGTTTTATATGCCCAAATAGAGAGGGGTTTTTGGCAAAATGAAAGAGATTTTGCTCCTTATTTGGCAAAAATGATTCAGGAGTCTGATAATGAAGCTGCTAGCTTTATTATTGATCAAGTCACAGGAACACGTTCGGAATCAGAATTAAAGAGGGAAAAATTTCAACAGTGGAAAAACAAACGCCAACAACTTAATCAATTTTTTCAACAAGCAGGTTACACAAATCTTAATATTATTCAAAAAACATTTCCCATTGACTATCTTAATCTTCAAGAGCCTGAGGGAAGTGAATCCCAGCTGCTTAATAACACAGTTGGAAATTGGAATAAGATAACGAGCAAACACGCAGCCAGACTATTGTATGAAATGTGTTACGCTGAACACGCTGTCTCTTTACAAGCCAGCAGAAAAATGTGTGGATGGCTCAAAAGGGATTTAAATCCTAAAATTTGGCAACCACCAGATTCTTATGATTTCAATCCGGTACGCACTTTTTTTGGTGAATCTTTAACCGACACTCGTGTTCGATTCTATTCTAAGGCAGGCGCAACTTCTGCTTCTCGCTCAGAAGCAGCAATGGTTGTTACAGAAGATAAAAAAGTTGCTTATATTTTGGCAGTTTTCGCTCCAGATTCGGCATACGCTGATGATGGAGAAATTTTCCCCAAGATGTCTGCCCTTGTCTATAAACGCATGACTTCTCGCAGTTCAAGATAGTAGTTATCAGTTTACATTAAACCATCATTTTCAGTGTATGATTTGAAATGGTGTAATAAGCCTCACAGTACTTTCATACTCCCTCATCTCAAAATTGCATATGCATGATAAGGTGTTATGCACTCTTTTCTCCTAACGCCGTAACTAATGCATTTGTACTATCTAGAGTCCCAACACCTTGAGGAATTAGTCCAAGGTAGCGGTATAGATTTAAACCTTGCGAAACTCAATTTTCTGTCTCTTAAAGGCAGAACCACTTATGATTACCTGCTAATTTCTGAACATCTTCCGCGTACAAATACTGGCATGGTCAAAAGCGGGTGGTTACAGCGTTATGCCCACATCACTGAAGGTGGTTGGTGGTGTTCTGGACTTGACTCCCTAAATCATTGGCAAGCGATGGAGTGGGGGTGTTTTAAGCCCAACCAACCTCGATTAAATGAAAATGGCAAGTTGATAAAGTACGAACATCCCCCTACTACACCAACGCGAGTATTTTGTCTGCGGGTATCACTGGATATCTGGCAGCAAGTGGCTCAACGTTACAATGTACCCATGCCCGACAGTATCAAGATTGCTGGTAATGGTGAAGCCAAAGGCTTTTGGCAATGGGTGATGGAACGGAACATCCCCATCATTATTTGCGAGGGTGTTAAAAAAGCAGCAGCACTGTTGACACAAGGATATGCAGCGTTTGCTATCCCTGGAATTACCAGTGGTTACCGCGTCATTAAGGATGACTTTGGCAAAATTATCAGTCGCCAGCTTATCCCAGATTTAGCAGCGTTTGCGAAGACTCGGCGTATCTTTTACATTTGCTTTGATTTTGAAACTGAACCTAACAAAATTGCAGCAGTCACTAATGCTATCTCCCAGCTAGGATTTCTGTTTCAAGAAAAAAATTGTTCCGTGCGAGTCATCAAACTTCCAGGAATAGAAAAAGGGATTGATGACTTTCTCGTCGCCAAAGGTGCAAGTGCTTTTGAGACAGTCTACCGCCAAAGTGTTGATTTAGAAGTTTACCTTGCTCAAACCAAGCCTCACACCGAGTTAACCATTCCGGCTGCACTCACCGTCAACCGCCGGTATTTAGGAGAAATACCGTTCCCCTCCTCTGGATTAGTTGGAGTGAACTCTGCAAAAGGAACAGGGAAAACCACAACACTGCAAACTGTTGTGAACCAAGCCAAAAGCACAAACAAACCCGTATTACTCATTACTCACAGAATTCAACTGGGACGTTTTTTATGCGAAAAAATCGGCATTCAGTGGGGAATGCCAAGGAGAGAGAGAAGGAGGGAAGGAGGGAAGGAAAGATATTTTTCCACACTCCCTCACCCTTCGGGGAGAACCTCCGGTTCCGCTGCGCTAACGCAGTCGCCTACGGAGGGAAACCCGTCATTCGCGCTGTCTCACTCCCACACTCCCTTATCTCCTGATTCCCTTGGATTATGTATTGATTCTATTTGGAAGCTGAATCCTGAGGATTGGCGAGGGGCAATCATAATTTTGGACGAAGTAGAACAGTCTTTATGGCATTTACTTAACAGCAATACTTGTAAAGATAAACGCGTCAAAATTTTAAAAGTCTTCCAGCAGCTTATTTCTACCGTGTTGATAAGTGGAGGATTAGTGATTGCCCAAGATGCAGATTTATCAGATGTTTCCTTAGAATATTTACAAGGATTGGCAGGTATTCAAATTATTCCTTGGGTTGTTGTAAATCAGTGGAAACCCCAGCAAGGTTGGGATGTGACTTTCTATGATTCTCCTAACCCAACTCCCTTAATTCATCAGCTAGAATTGGATTTAATTACAGGACAGAAATGTTATGTGACGACGGATAGTCGCTCTGGACGTTACAGTTGTGAAACGATTGAACGTTATCTTCAAGAGCGTTTACAAAGATTGCAAAAGCAATTTCCCAAAACTTTGGTTGTCAGTAGTCACACAACAAATACACTAGGTCATGAAGCTGTTGATTTTGTTGCAGCTATCAATCAAAAAGTGACTGAATACAACACTGTTTTTGTGACTCCTAGCCTTGGTACAGGAATTAGTATTGATGTTCAACATTTTGACCGGGTTTATGGTATTTTTCAAGGCGTTATTCCTGACTCGGAAGCACGACAAGCTTTAGCAAGAGTACGCGACGATGTGCCACGTATTGTCTGGTGTGCCAAGCGAGGAATTGGCTTAATTGGTAGTGGTAGTACAAATTATCGTTCATTGTCTTATTGGTATCAAGAAAATCAAAAAGAAAATATAGCTTTGCTCAGTCCACTACATAAAGTTGATGTCGATTTACCATTGGTGTATGATCCTATTCATTTACGAACTTGGGCAAAATTGTCTGCCAGGGTCAATGCTTCTATTACGCTTTACCGTAAATCTATGAAAGACGGTTTGATAGCTGATGGGCATCAAATTAATGTACGAGGTAATGATGTTCAAAAGAATATTATCAGAGATTTACGCCTTGCATTTATAGCAACTGAACCTAGTGACCTAACAACTCGTAAAAGATTAATTATAGAAATCTTCAAAGTTCAAAAAGATTGGTATAAAAGCCGTAAAAAATCAAAAGAGATTGACGAAAAAATAAGAGAAATTAAGCTAAAAAATCAATACGCGGCTGCAACGACTGTAGCTTATGCTAAAGATATTGATTATGTAGAATATGAACAGATCTTGCTTAAACACTCGTTGACTGAAGAGGAACGTAATCAAACTCAGAAATATCTTCTGAGACAAAAGTATGGTATAGAAGTCACTCCTCTACTAAAATTACGTGACGACAAAGGATATTATTACCAACTATTAATACATTATTATCTAACTCATGAAAGCGAGTACCTCTGCCTCAGAGACAAGCAAGAATGGTATCAACAACTAACTTGGGGTGAAGGTAAAGTTTTTCTGCCAGATTTAAAGACTTATAAACTTAAAGTTGAAGCTTTGAGAGCATTAGGAGTGCTACAGTATCTCGAACCAAAACGAGTTTTTACCGAAAATGACCCAGATTTATTATTATTGAGAAATGTGACTTTTCAATGTAGTCAACATATCAAAAGATCCATTGGTATTAATTTATTGCACCAAAAAGAGTATATTTCACCGATAAAAATACTTAAGCAACTGTTGAGTTTATTAGGATTAAAGCTGAAGCGGATAAATAATGCAGTTTATCAAATTGACTCTGAAACACTCTATGATGGTAGGGAAAAAATATTTGACGTTTGGCACAAACGTGATGAGTTGATGTTGGAAAAATTTAAAAGTATTGGTTTTGAGATAGCAAATACCCCAGTTATCGCTTGATTTCAAGATAAATATTGTGAGGTGAACTTAGAGTTATTTGTGTCAACTTAAGCCAGAGAACCGACTTCTTCAAGAAGTCGGTTCTCTTATACAATCTTTTACAATCCAATTAAGTTGCTCCTACCATAAACGTTGCTTGTACCGCCTTTGTGTCTCTTCTATAAAAACCTCTAAAGTTTCGCCCGGAACCTCTTCTTCAGTTAAAGATTTATAAAACTGCTGAGCCGTATTTCCAATTTGATAAACTAAATAGGTATCAGTTCCTGTATTAATAAATCCTCCTGCAACTGGAATGATTTGTGTTGCACTTAAACCGATTGTGGCTAATCTATTGGCTCTCAGTACGCGATCAAGAATTGCAAACGCTTCATTTTTACACTCTGGAATTTGTAGTTCAAAACCGTAAGCGACTGCGATCTGAAAAATAATTTCAGCTTGGATTAGAGCAATTTCAACATGATCAACCCCGACAGACTCTGCCATTTTGGATGGAACAACACTCATGACTACAGAAGTTCTGCTGACGCGGAAAAGCTGTCGGCGAAGCAGACGCTGAGTAATTTGTTCAGGCGTTGCGTTGGGAAATTTTGTTAAAAGAAGAGTGACAAATTTCTCAACTGCATCTAAATTAATCTGTTCAATATGTGCCCTTGCAGCAGCTTCCTTTGCTGTTTGATTTTCGTCTAGTTTCTTCCTGAGAGATTCTTGATTCTGTTCCAGCTTGTTTCCAAAAAACTGACGTGTTTCCTGTTGTGCTGTTTTCCCTCGTTCGATCGCAGATTGCACCACGTCTTGTCCAAAATCTGTAGCTGACTTAACTGATTGGACAATGTCTCGCTTTAACTTTGTTACCTCGCTAACCATATCCTCACTGATTTGAGAACTGACTTCACCTAAAGTTCCGCCAAGTTCTTGCAGTGTTTTAAGAAAGGACGGTTTCTTTATATTTCTTGGGGTATCACGACGTGATTGCCTACGGTGGAAGTTACTCATTGCTCTACTTTAAAGGTTTTAGCTTATTTATAGAATAAGTTTTTCTGAAAAAATCTGAGATGTTTCCCATAATCAAGCTATCACTAGTTAACTCTGAAGAAACACAGGGAACGCTTAACAGGGAAAGAGTGTTTCTTTCATTCGTCGCGGGTGGCGATACGCCACAGGCGTCTCTTACTTTGCGCGATACGCACAAGCTAAAGCCTCCGGCTTATCGCTATCCGTGGGGGGGCTTAAGAAGTACATTGTATAACCCTTATACAGCAAGGCTTTCACCAAAGCTAACTAATACCAATTCAAAAAATGTTTGCGACAGATAACCCCACCCGCCCTATCCTTACAAACGTTGAGGTGTCGCTGAGGAATTTAACACAAGCTAAAAACTTGATTTCTTTCATCTGTTTACATAAGTTATGAATCTATCCCAAGTGGCTGATTTGTCACAGAAGCCCGAAATCCCTGTATGCACAGCTTGAGGTAGGGGTTGAGGGTGAGGGTTTGTGTGTTATCTCAACGCAACTTAGTATTGTTTTGTAGCCTAATAATTTACAATATCTTTATCAAAGTAGTAGTAAATTTAAAAGTTTATTTTGAGCTTAATCATTTACAATATCTTTATCAACCTTTTGTGGTTACTTGTGTTAGTTCAAGACCATATTTTTATGTATTTTTCGGAAATGCCGCGCTTCAGAATTGTGTAATTGCTATTTCCAAATTTGGTACTTAACTTTGCAGAAAAAGGGAATGACTCAGCTAGTTGCTTGCGTATATCGTATTAATCAAGCGAGGAGTTGAGCAGCCAAAAAGAGGCAATCAACTAGTAGTGACAAGTCAATCCAACACAAACTTAAGAGGTTTTCAACCATGTCTCAACTATTTACCGATTTATCCGCTGCAGAACAAGAAGTTGTCGCTGGTGGTATTGACTTTAGTCAAATCAGCCAATCTCTCTACGCATTCAAGAGTTTAGCAGCAGGAAGCCAGATCACAACCGGTGCTGGTGCTGGTGGTGCAGGAACCACTTCAGTTAATATGTTGCAAACAAATTCTCTGGACACTAATGCTTTGAACAACATCACCGCTCAATTTCCTGGGATATCTTGATTAGCTAGAAATATATTCCAGAGTTTAACTTGACGTTTCGTTTTAGATAAACTGAACATCAACTTTGTTGTGTTAGTAGTCAACGCAAGGGAAAGTTAAACTCTGTGATTATTCGCTGAGTCAATTACACATATCGTATTAATCAAGCGAGGAGTTGAGCAGCCAAAAAGAGGTAATCAACGACGAGCTTAAAATCAATCCAACACAAACTTAAGAGGTTTTCAACTATGTCTCAACTATTTACCGATCTATCTGCTGCAGAACAAGAAGTTGTCGCTGGTGGTATTGACTTTGGTCAAATCAGCCAATCCCTTTATGCATTAAAGACTTTGGCAGCAGGAAGCCAGATCACAACCACTGCTGGTCCTGGTGGTGCAGGAACCACTTCAGTTAATATGTTGCAAACAAATTCTCTGGACACTAATGCTTTGAACGACATCACCGCTAAATTCCCTGGATTATCTTGATTAGCTAAAATGTATTCCAGAGTTTAACTTGACGTTTTGTTTTAGATAAACTGAACATCAACTTTGTTGTGTTAGTAATCAATGCAAGGGAAAGTTAAACTCTGTGGTTATTAGCTGACTCAATTCCACATTGTAACGCATTTTTGGTCTAGATGAGTTAGCTACTATTAGCTATCAGCTAGATTGAGAGTTATGGTAGAGAGGGAATTGCTCACCTCTCTACCACTCTTTTTATTAATACCAGGTCGGTTTTGTAGAACGGAAAGATTTGTCTAATCCTTATACTATTGTAAAGTACACGGACTGCCAAATCAGAAAGGTAATAGTATGTCTAACGATATCACACCTAAGAATTGTGAACTGCTAACAGATTTGTCTGACCAAGAACAGGAGGTTGTATCAGGTGGACGTTCACGTTCATCATTTGAGTTACGCGATTTGTTCTTTCAAAGGACAAATATCAGAAGTTCTGCAAACAGCGGATTTAATACTTCGCTAAATGGTGCTTCATTCTCAGATCACAGTGGATACATGTATTCACAAACTACCCTTTCAATTGGTTCTTTTCTCTTAGGGAATGGGCGCGGACGTAAATCAAGAGGTTTGAGTGGCAGTGATTTCTTATCTTTCTTGCTTTACACTCTGTTGCACTCTTGATGATAGTATCACCCAGGTAGTTAACAAGAGCGCAAAACACAGAATGCATCTCTATAAAATTAGGGAATTTGACAGCGTCAGCGAGAGTCATTCGACTTTTGTAAGGAGTTTATGATTCTGACTACTGACTGCTGGATTCTGTGTTTTTTATTTAGTTTAAAAAACTGTAATATATACACGCATTAATTGAGACCAAAAGATTAACCACACCTCTAGGTTCTGTTCTTTTGGGTGATTTGCCGATGAAATATCAGTTTATTCGACAGCATAGTGAGGAAGACTGTGGGGCTGCTTGTCTGGCTTCAATTGCTAGACATTATGGACGTACTTTTACTGTAAATCACATTCGTGAAGCCGTAGGTACTGGACAATTAGGTACAACTTTATTGGGGCTGAAGCGGGGAGCAGAAACACTTGGGTTTAATGCTCGTCCAGTCAAAACTTCTCCCGAATTGTTAGATCGGATAAAAGAAGCACCTCTTCCAGCAATTATTCACTGGAGGGGAAATCATTGGGTTGTACTATACGGTAAGAAAGGCAAAAAATGTGTTGTCGCCGATCCTGCTGTAGGTATCCGTTATCTGTCTAAAGAAGATTTAGCAGAGAGTTGGACAGATTGGTTGATGCTGTTATTGGAACCAGATCCAATACGCTTTTTTGCTCAAGAGAATGATCAAGTTGGTGGGTTTTGGCGTTTCTTCAAGCGCGTTTGGACTTTTCGCTCAATTCTGGCACAAGCGTTTCCCTTAAACCTCATCTTGGGACTACTCTCTTTAGCTTCGCCTTTTCTGCTGCAAATCCTCACTGATGATGTGCTGGTTCGCGGTGACACCAAGCTGCTCACAACTGTAGCAATTTGTGTGGTTGTGATGCATTTTATTTCCAGCAGCCTTTCTTATGTCCAGTCTCATTTAATCGCTCACTTTGCCCAACGTTTGCAATTAGGATTAGTTCTGGAATTTGGAAGGGCTATTCTGCACTTACCTCTTTCTTATTATGAATCTCGTCGCAGTGGAGAAATCGTTAGCCGTCTGCGGGATATTGACCAGATTAATCAGTTAGTTGCTCAAATCGTTGTTGGTTTGCCCAGCCAATTTTTTATTGCGCTGGTTTCTTTTGCTTTCATGGTTTTTTATAGCTGGAAACTGACATTGGTGGCTGTGTTGTTTGCTATAGTCATGTCAATCTCTACAATCATATTCCAGCCAACTTTGCAGCAAAAAACTCGTGAACTTTTAGTCACAGAAGCAGAAACACAAGGCGTTTTAGTAGAAACTTTTAAAGGCGCACTGACCCTCAAAACGACGACAGCAACACCGCAATTTTGGGATGAGTTCCAAAGTAGATTTGGCCGTCTTGCTAGCTTGACATTACGCACAATTCAGATAAGCATTATCAATCATACCTTTTCTAGCTTAGTTTCTGCTGTTGGCAGTGTTGTCTTGCTCTGGTGCGGTGGAAATTTAGTAATTAACCCAGTGGAAAACTTGAGTATTGGACAACTCTTTGCCTTTAACTCGATGAATGGTAATTTCCTCGGGTTTATTGGTAGTTTGATTAGTTTTGTCGATGAATTTACTCGTGCAAAAACGGCAACTCAACGCTTAACAGAAGTTATAGATACCACCCCAGAAAATAAAGGCGATGGAAAAAGACCTTTCGCTAATCTTCCTGGAGATGCTGATATTATTTGTACAGATGTGAACTTTCACTATGCTGGTAGGCTTGACTTGCTACAGGACTTTTCACTAACAATTCCCGGTGGTAAAGTTATCGCCCTAATCGGTAAGTCTGGTTGTGGTAAAAGTTCTTTAGCTAAGGTGATTGCTGGTTTATATCCACTGGAATCTGGCAATATCCGCATTGGAATTTATAACCTGAATGATCTTTCTCTTGATTGTCTACGCCAGCAGGTGATTCTTGTTCCCCAAGATGCTCATTTTTGGAGCCGTTCTATTGTAGAAAACTTTCGCCTAGGAACGCCCTACGTTACTTTTGAGCAGATTGTCAGAGCTTGCGAAATTGCTCATGCTGATGATTTTATTAGTAGACTTCCTGACAAATATCAAACTATTTTGGGGGAATTTGGCGCAAATATTTCAGGTGGACAACGTCAACGATTGGCGATCGCACGAGCCATTGTCACAGATCCACCAATCCTGATTTTAGATGAATCTACTTCTGGACTCGATCCAGTGAGTGAAGCACAGGTGCTAGATAGATTGTTTGAGCACCGTCGCGGTAAAACGACAATTTTGATTACCCACCGTCCCAAGATAGTTAATCGCGCTGATTGGATTGTTCTGTTGGATCAGGGTAAGTTGAAACTTCAAGGTTCTTTGGAGGAGCTATATTCAAAATCAGGGGATCATATGGATTTTTTAATTCCTTGAAATGGGGAATAGGGATTGTTTAGTTGGGATGCTCTCTTGTTATACTAACCACTCCTCATTCCCTACACTTTTTCATATCTGGTGATTTTAATATCTGGTGATTATATATGCTCTACACCCACAATCAAAAACTCCTCCCTAGTATTCAAACTGACGAGTTTCTTCCCCCTATTAGTCCGTGGACATCAATGGCTGGAATGTTTCTCGTCGGGACTGTTGGTACTGCAATTGGCGTATCTTCATGGGTGAAATACAATGTTACGGTGAAAGCTCCAGCAACTGTGCGTCCTGTGGGAGACACCCGACTGGTGCAGCCGGAAATGGAAGGTACTGTTAAAAGTATCTTTGTTAAAGAAAATCAGCTTGTTAAGCAGGGAGATGCGATCGCCCGCCTTGATGATGAGCAACTACTCATCAAAAAGAGCCAGTTGCAAGGTAATCTCGAACAAGGTAAGTTACAACTCATTCAAATGTATGCCCAAATTAAGAGTTTAGAAGTTCAGATTCTCGCTGAAAAGAGAGTTATAGACAGAACAGTTGGTTCTGCTAAAGCAGATTTGGAACGCAATCAACGGGAGTATCAAGAGCGTCAAATTACAACAACAAACGAATTGCTAGTAGCACAAGCAAGTTTGGAAAAAGCACAGACGGATGTGGAAAAAGCCCATGCTGATTTAGAGTTTGCTAAAGTAGATCGCGATCGATACAAACAGCTTTCAGAAATCGGAGCGATCGCGAGGCGTGAATTTGAACAGAAAAAACTCGCTGTTGAGCAGGTAAAAGCAATATTAGAGGGTGAAAAAAAAGCTGTTGATATCGCAAAAGCTAGGGTGAAATCAGCCGAAGCTGCACTCAATCCCAGTACAGCAATGATTAAGATTGCCTCTGAACGTATTGCCCAAGAAACTGCCAAAGGTGAATCAACTATTGCCACTTTGAGAAGAGAAAGAGAAGCTTTAAAGCAGCGGCAAGTTGAAGTGCAAAGTCAACTCAACCAATCTCAAAAAGAAATTCAACAACTTGATACTCAATTAAAAAGTAGCATTGTTCGTGCCACAAGTGATGGAACAATTCTCAAGCTAAACTTACGAAACCCTGGTCAGGTAGTACGACCGGGTGAAGCAATTGCTGAAATTGTACCTCAGAATGCTCCACTGGTTATCAAAACAATGGTTTCTGCTGCTGATATTAAAAAAGTCGAAGTTGGTCAAAAAGTACAACTGCGAGTTGATGCTTGTCCCTATCCTGATTATGGTACTCTCAATGGTGTTGTTAGCGCCATTTCTCCAGACGCAATTACACCTCAAGCTAACAATACAGGTAGCACAACTGGAACAACGCCTGCTGTTGGCTATTTTGAAGCTACAGTTAAACCCCAGGCGCGAAAATTTGGTCAACATCAGCATCAATGCTCTATCCAAGCAGGAATGGATGCCAAAGCTGATATTATTTCCAAAGAAGAAACAGCTTTGCAATTCTTGCTGAGAAAAGCGAGGCTAATAACAGATTTATGAGATGCTCAGTAGGTAAGGTGAAGTCAGAAAAAGTACTTTTTCTGACTTTCTTTTTCTGGTTAACTCAAGTGTATTTACAACAGACGTTTTTCTTTTATGCATTTTTCGGAAATAAAAATGGTATCTTTAAACAATTAAGTAGGCATAAATATACAATATCTTATCTAGGTTTTGTGTCTTAAACTAAGACAAGAAATAATTACAGTGGTTACCCGTGGTCTGCTTACTATGTATGCAAATTATACTTGTCGTTGTCTGCATCATAATTTTCATTTGGTTTGTCAGGTCTTATTATAGAACTCAACATGCCTTGCAGTGGTGGTCTTGTAGGCAGTCTCTGAAACTTTTTCTAGAAGCAGAGATTATTCGGGACAATTTACTACAAGAATTTTTCACTATACGCCGCAGCCTAGAACTTTTACCAGTAGAAAATCAGGGGTTATCATTCTCCCAAACTCAAGAATGCTTAACTAAGACTAATAGTTTTCATCTATCCTTAGCACAATTGAGCGATCGCTTGTTCCCGGCATACCTTCAAGATAGCTTGCCATTGGCGATGGAGTCCACAATTGAACCGTGGGTACACTCCCATCCTCATCTCTATTTTGATATAGATATGCCTAAGAGTTGGCGACATGAGCCAGCCGAAACCAGTCTGATAGTTTTAAGAACCTTAGAAGAGTTACTAGAAATAACTGTGCCAGAAGTTGTGACGGAATTATCTATCTATATAAGCTTGAAACAACTGGAAAATATTGGTCAACTTATGGTTAAAATTACTTATCCAGATGTATCTGAATATGCCTTTTATTCGAGTCTACCAGAATTAAGTTATCTTTGTGAAACTTTTCGATTCTTAACATCAGGGAAAACTTTTCGTCAAAGTAATAGTAACAGCATTGCTTGGTACTTCTGCTGGTCAGTACCAGTTTTATAGTTATAGCAGTTGCCACGTAGATTAGGACATAAACTAACGAGAAAATACGGAAATCACCAGACTTTCACACGTCTGTTAAGCGTTAAGCGCTCGGGTGCTCCCTACTCCCTACTATATTGTGAGGATGTTGATGATGACTCAAGCTTTAATAGAGCAAGCATTATTAAAAATTCTTGTGGTTGATGACCATGAATCTGTTTTGGGGGGAACAATCTGGGTACTTAACACTAAGTACCCAGATGCTGAAATCATCACTGCTCAAACTGCTGAAACTGTTAGAAATGCAGTGAATAGCTTGCAGCCAGATCTTGTTGTCATGGATCTTTCTATTCCAGAAACCTTAGGGACGATAGCACGGTCTGATACAGGTCTTCAACTCCTGAGGTATTTGATGACAAACTATCCTACCCTGAATCTGGTTGTTCAAAGCGCCCACGTCAAAACCCTCGTGCGGATTAGACCTGAAATTGATGTTCATAAAGGAGGCTTTACAGTTGCGGATAAAAGTCTCTCTAGCAAGGAAATGTTGACTAGAGTTGATTGGGCATTACAGGGATTAACTCATACCAAAGATATTAAAGGAACATTCGTAGGACTAGAAGTTAAACCAGAGTGGCTGCAAGTGCTGAGGTTAGCATTTGAAGAAGGGTTACAAGATAAGGCGATCGCTGAACGCCTGTCTGTTTCAGAACGGATGGTACGTCACTACTGGACTAAACTCCAAGACGCTTTAAACGTTTATCCTGATGAGGGAAAAAATATCCGAATTCAGACTGAAATGCGAGCTAGAGAAGAAGGATTCATTGATTGATAACTTACAGTAGAATAAAGACGTCAGTCGTCAGGATTCAGAAGTAAAAAGAGCTTTCTATGTGCCTTTTAGACCTCAGTACTGCACTCCATTTACTTGTAAGGTGCTGTATCTAAATTTCTTCTTTAACAAGATATTAATGAGTTCCGGAATTTAAATTAATACTCAGTAATGGTTAACAAGGTTTCCCCTATTAACCATTACTAATTATTAATTTAAGAAGCTCATGTATCCCAGCATGTGGAAAAAAGTTAAAGAGGAAATTTTTGTTTGGCGCTTAGGTGCATCAACAGGAATTCTAATCATTGGGCTTGTGATCATAGCCCGTCTGACTGGTTCATTACAAGCTTTAGAATGGCTAGCTTTTGATACTTTTCTACGTCTGCGCCCATCAGAACCTATCGATGAACGAATTCTGATTGTGGGAATTAATGAAGATGATATCCGCAGTATAAAAAATTATCCTATACCAGATGGAGAGTTAGCATCGCTACTGGTAAAGTTGCAGACGTACAAACCCAGAGTCATCGGTCTGGATATATACAGAAATGTACCAGTACCTCCTCCAGGTAACCCTGAGATGATTGCTGCATTCAAAGACATGAGAAATTTGATTGCTATTGAAAAAGTTTTACCAGATAAAGTTGATCCAACGCCCTATTTGTCTTCTGAACAAATTGGTTTTGCGGATCAAATGACGGATACAGACGGTAAACTCAGACGTAGTCTGCTGGCAACGCCAACGCCTAAAGGATACAAATTTTCTTTGTCTTTACGTTTATCAGAAGCTTATTTAACCCATAAAGGTATCACCCTGGAGAATGGCTTACGCGATCGCGATACTATGAGATTTGCTAACACTGAGTTACCCCGCTTTTTGCCCAACTCTGGGGGATATGTCAAAGCAGATGCAGGTGGGGTTCAAGTTTTACTAAATTTTAAGAACGATCGAGAGCGATTTAGAACAGTTAGTCTGAATGATATCAAAACGGGAAACTTTAAGCCAGAGTGGATACGCGATCGCATTGTCATTATTGGCATGACTGCTTCTAGCGTAAAAGACCTGATCTCAACTTCCACAATTGCATCTACCAAAACTGCACCAGGACGAGTTTATGGAGTAGAAATTCAAGCTCATGAAACTTCACAGATTATCAGTGCAGTACTTGACGGACGACCACTCATAAATGCATGGACAAAAGAGTGGGAATATATTTGGATTATAGGTTGGGGTTTTGTAGGAATTTATTTCGCCAGACTCACTAAATATCCGTTAATAAATCTTTTGGCTGTTAGCATTGCTAGCATTAACCTTATAGGAAGTAGTTATTTGCTGCTACTCTTTTGGGGTTGCTGGGTTCCAGTGATACCAGCAATCCTTGTGTTGACTTTAAATGGTGTAGGACTCACCGCTTTGTTTCAATATGACCAAACTTTTCAAGCAAAAATTAACGCTCGTCAAATAATAATTGAACGCACATTTGAAACAATTCATAACGGACCATTACAAACTCTGGCTAAAGCTTTGAGACGTGTAAAAGATGGGAAAGATTTGCCACCAGACGAATTACTTTGCGAACTTGAAAAAGATTTGGAGAAATTAAACTATGAGCTACGGGGCATCTATGAGTTTTTGCAACGAGAACCGCAAAATCAAGATAATCGTCTTTATATTGGAAGTGGTATAGAACTCAATTTACAAAACCCTCTTCACGACATTCTCTATCAAGTTTACAACTATACCTTAGAGCGAGACTTTCCCTGTTTTAAAACTCTCAAGGTCAAAGTCCGTACCTTTGAGCCAATAGAAGATACACACTTAAGTATCGAACAAAAGCAAGGTGTGTGTCGATTTCTGGAAGAAGCTTTGTGCAATGTTGGCAAACACGCCCTAGGACTAACCCGTCTAGAGGTGATTTACGAAAATGACAATGGCTGGCACACCTTGAGGATTAAAGATAACGGATTGAGTATGAAATCATACAAAGAAGGTCAAGGAACACGGCAGTTTAAGTATATTGCTCAACAACTCAAAGGCAAATTTACGCGATCGCCTCTTTTTCCCAAAGGCACTCTTTGCGAATTATCTTGGCTGGCGTCAAAAAGTTGATTAAATAGCTAAGGCGAGCCAGTGCTCGGCTAGAGTTTTCCGACTTGTTGCAAGAGCGTCTGGTGCAGGAGTTAGCACCTGGTTTTGTCATGGTTTCACTCAACCCCTTCTTCTTGAGAAAGCCTGTAAAAACCACAGCTAGATATAAAAAATACATGAATAAGCAAGAACTATTTACAGAAACTTCATTAATTATATGTCATAAAATTGACTGAAAATTCATAGTAAAGTTAGCATGGCTAGAGAATCTACTAGATAGAAACTAAAAATTTCTCTACCATCCTCGTACTATTACTGACTCCATATCACTGTGGAGAGAGTGATTATAATGACTTACTTACTATGGCTTTTGTACAGAGTACTTAATCTCAGCTTATTAGCGAGTTGTATTTTGAGTTTCACGCTGAGTTCAACTCAGGCTGCATATGCTAAATACCAACCACCCCGTACTCAAAAACCTCCCAGTACTTATACAGACTCATCAGGGGTTAGAGGGAGTTGCCAAACAACTGGTGTTAGTTCACCCACCCTACTTGCTCCAATGACTCACGTTGGACAAACGACTTCAACTCACCCAACTTTTGCATGGTTTGTACCTTACGACCAAAAAATACCCATAGAATTTACTCTTTACGAGTTTGATACAAATGATCAACCAACCACCCTGACATATAAGTACCAGTTGCAAAGCTCTCCAGGGATAATGAAGCTATCTTTGCCACAGTACAAGCAAGGATTAACTTCAGGTAAAAAATATCTCTGGCAAGTGGAAACCTTGTGCAACCCTAACCGTCCATCTCGTAATTTTCTTGTTCGGGCAGAAATAGAGGTTGTACAAATGCCGTCAACTTTAAAAATTCTGCTTTCTCGCGAACGCGAACCTTCCGAAAGAGCGAATTCATATGCTGAAGCTGGTATGTGGTATGATGCCTTAGGCGAAGCTCTAGCCTTCACTGTAGATCGACAATTAAAAATAGTGGGGATAACTTTGATACAAGATCTCGCTCAATTAGAGAAGTCTCTCCAGAATTTGGATCTCTATAATCTTGCATTGAGCAATTGAAAAAAGGTCAACATTCAAGAGTTTTTTGGTGATGACTAAAACCAATTACCTACAAGAATAAAAGGAGCCCAGTAGTATGGATGAGCATATTTTTTACCATTGGTAATCAGTTCTTTTTGCACCCTTTGTAGAGCCTCTGCCTTACTGAGTCCATTCTCGTACCATTCAGCATAAAATTTTGTCACAAACGTTACAGTTGCAGCATCATTAATTGACCAAAGAGAAGCGAAAGCGCTTTTGACACCAGCGTTAACTGTGCTACCTGCTAAACCCAAAGGAATACGGTCATCTCCAATAGCAGTGTCGCAAGCCGTCAGTGTTAGTAATTCTACTGCTTGAGAACCACGAAGAGTATTGCGAATCAGAGTATATAAATCAGTCATGGTAAGTTTGCCATTATTTCCTGTGATCAAGAAGGTATCTTCGGAAACTGCGCTAAACTCACCGTGAGTGGCAATGTGAATAATAGGGTAAAAAGTTTGCCGAAGTTCAGTTTGCAGATTCGTGTATGTGAAGTTGTCATCCAATAATTGCTTGCTACCAGGAATTTGTGCTGTAACTTGATTGATTTCTTGCTTGACGTTACTGAGAGCCTCGTACTTTCTACCATCAACTATTGCATCTTTAGTTAACCCCATAGCAAGCATCCGTAGATTTTTACGGTTGACTTTTTTGGCATTGATAAGGGTAGTCGCTGAGGTTGTAGCGATGCTCCGTTCGCGTAGCGTGTCCTTCGGACTCAGGAAGCAAGCATTGCTGATCGCATACCTCTGAACCAAGAATTCCTTTCCATCATGCAGCGCCGTCATTGGTACACTACCAAGAATTCCATCATTAATAAAAATGAGAGTTTTAATGTGCAAGGAATCTAAGTCTTTAACAAAAGGACGAATAATCCAGTCGTACAGTTTCTGTGCTTGTTGAGGGTTGTAAATTATATTACTACGTTTTTCTAGACCTCTACGAAATTCGTTGATTTCTTGTCTTAGGCTTTTTCTATCAACGAATATCCACCTCAAATACTTCTTATTATCAGGAAGACTTATGATAATAGCGAGTCTATCTTCTAATATAATGGAGTGAAAAAAAGCAGTTGTATTATCTGTTTCTACTGAGTCAATTACTTTTTTATTAACTAAAATTAAGTCTGAATCTTCTCCTAAATAATTTTGTACTTCTGCCAGTTTTAAATTTTCAATTTTATTCAGTATTTCAGTCAAATCATGACTATTATTTTTAGATAAGTTAATACCTGTTAAACTTAACTTGACTTCAATCAACTCGCGTAAGATTTTTTCATTAGTATTTTCATGGCTAAAATCTTGTAAATAGGAATCAAAAATAACATGAGGATGGCGTAGATTTTTGAAAGTATTAATAGCTGCTTCATAAGCTGTCAGTGCCATCATAAGTTTATTTTGTGCTTTGAAAATGCGAGCAAATTGCCACTGACACAAATATAAGTTCTCTCTAGCATTTACATTGTTTTCAGCAAGAAACTGTGCTTCACGAGTTAATTTGAGCGCTTGCGTGTAATCGTGTTGACATTCATAAAAATGAGCAAGATAAGTCAAAGCAAAAGATAAAGCGCGATCATCTGCCAAACCTTGAGCAATTGAAACGGCTTGCTGAAGGAGATGTAGAGATGGAATATATTTTATTTCTACAATTGGTTGTTGACATTTCACTAAAGAGAGAGTGAAATTATCAGACGGAAGTTGTACAATTTTAGCTAATTCGATGGATGCATAAACTTTTTCGGGTGAATCAGGTAGTTGTTTGAGCAGCACTAAAGCTTCTTGCAAGTTTGTTTTAGCTAAGTCTGATTGTTTCGTGTGATGTGCAGGTGTAACTGAATTGATAAGTAAACGGATTTGTGCTAAGTTATCATTCTGTTTATGGGCAATAACAAGACTCTTTTCAAGGTATTCCAACGCAAGAAAATCAGAATCTAAACCTTGTTTTTTTAAAATATAAGCAACATCATCATCACCAAGTTCTACAGCCGATTCCGCACGAAGATAATTGACTTGAGCAAGCCTTATATAGGCTGTTCCTAAATTTTGGAAAACAGACGCACGAGCCATTAAATTCTTTTTTACATCAGAAAAATTTAAGCTAGCTTGTAAATCTGTAATCGCGTGTTTGTAATCACCTTTTTGTTGATAAGCTTCTCCTCGGCTGCTCAAAGCCAATGCTTCTAAGACACTATTGTTATGTGTACGAGCAATTTGCAACACACTATCTAAAAGAGCGATCGCTCTTTTAGGTTTCCCCAAATTCATATAAGCTTGAGCCTGCTGGATGAGCATTTGTCCAACCTGTAGCCAATCTTTGGTTTGGCGATGGTAGGCTAACGCTTGTTCCCTCTGTTCTATCTGCTGCACCAGTTTCCTAACATCACGAGTTTCTACAGAGACGACTTCCCCAAATCCCCACAGCAAAGGTGATAACGGAACGTGACTCAGCCATAAAATAAATACAAGACTGAACAGAAATATTAGTTTTAATGAACGACGGAGAATAGATGTCCTGTGTTGGCTTGGCATATGAGTGCTTTCTTCAGATATAGATTTTCGACAAATCTGGGAAGTCTGCTGTATCTTACTTTAGAATATACAAAAGCGTATTATAAAGCACATATAAACAGCAGTATTTCACCTGAAAACACGCTAAGGCACTTTTTTTTAGGAAAGCGTTTTGCCACAAGAATTTTGCATTTTCCATGCCACTATAGAGAAGAGAGTGGCAAATGCAGTAAGAGGAAGGCAAAATAAGGCCGTGGAGATAACATTTCTAGGGACGAGTTCCGGTGTACCTACGCGATCGCGCAATGTTTCCAGTGTCGCGCTGAGGTTACCACAACGTGCTCAGATGTGGTTATTTGACTGTGGTGAAGGAACTCAGCATCAAATTTTGCGGAGTGACCTCAGAGTCAGCCAACTCTCCCGAATTTTTATCACCCATATGCACGGCGATCATATTTTTGGCTTAATGGGTCTTCTCGCCAGTTGTGGTTTAGCAGGAAATGTACAACGCGTTGATATTTATGGTCCACCGGGATTAAATGAGTACCTACAAGCCGCCTCACGCTACTCCCACACCCACTTTTCTTATCCAGTCAAAGTTCACGCCGTACGTCCAGGGGTGATTTACGAAGATGATGAATTCATTGTAATCTGTGGTTTTTTGCATCATCGCGTTACCAGTTTTGGCTACCGTGTTTTAGAGAAAGACCGACCAGGACGTTTTGATGTAGAAAAAGCCAAAGCGTTGGAAATTCCTCCCGGTCGCATTTACGGTCAACTCAAACGTGGTGAAGTCGTGACTCTTGCTGATGGGCGAGTGATTGATGGTAAGCAACTGTGTGGACCGACAGAAATTGGACGCAAAATTGCCTATTGTACAGATACACTTTATTGTGACGGTGCAGTCGAATTGGCACAGGATGCAGATGTGTTAATTCACGAGGCGACATTCGCCCATCAAGATGCAGAGATGGCTTTTCAACGGTTACATTCCACAACCACAATGGCAGCGCAAACCGCTTTAGCTGCTGGGGTAAATCGACTCATAATGACACATTTTAGTCCCCGGTATGCTCCTGGAAATGAAATAGAGTTAAAAGATTTACTAGAGGAAGCTCGTGCTATTTTTCCTAAAACTGACATGGCATATGATTTTATGACTTATGAAGTACCTAGACGGCGGGATAAAGAATTAAAAAAGGCGGAGGCTATGGCTTAAATCAGTTAACTGTTCACTGTTAACTGTTAAATATAGCTTTTTGTCTCTACATCTAGAGCCTTTAATAGGCTTGATATCAAGAAATTTATTCATTTTCTACTCATTTGCGCCCATCTTCATAATAAATTTAAATTTTCTGATCGAAGAAGTCAAAAATTTTTCGGTGTTTGATTTCTGTAAAAGTAGATGAAAATACATGTCTATAAACAGAAAAAAGTAAATATCAATATTTTTAGCTGCTGACTAATCAACATACTGTACACAATTGTTCTATTTACCAAACTAGTACTAACAAAAACACAGCCAAATTTTTACTTGTTATTATTGAACTACTGATTTTATTCTCAAATCTGAAATATTCCAAAAATTTCTTTATTTAGCTTGTAATTATAAACATTTAGAATTCTTAGTACAATATAAATATGCAGATTTTCAGTCTCTATTAAAGTCTTTTTTAATACTATCAGCTTTCTGCTTTGGAAAAAATATTCAGTTTTTTTATATAAACATAGTGCGATTTTTCACCCAATCAAAAAAAAGCAATTGATTGTATAAACCGCTTCTTCAAAAATCACAATAGAAAAAACTTGGAATCGTAACGAGATGGTAAAGATAGACAGAGACAGTTGACTATTTCAATATTCTTCACTTAGCTTGAAATGAAATTGAAAATATTTCAGCAGAGGTGACATCTTGTACCTTAATTTCAAAATCCGTTTGCGCAGCGTCTGGGTAAGAGATATTCCGAATTCTTTTTTTTGAGTGTACTTGTATAAACTGTCAATTTTTTCTCACAATTTTGTAGAAAAAGTAATTCGGTATAATTCAGAGGACTTTGATTGTAGCTGACATGAGTCTGGAGCACAGAAAAATAATTATTACTTCCCCACAAAGCAAAGTTCAAGGCAGAAAACTCTCTACAATTCTGTTTCGCCGACGCTTGCAAATCTTAGGTGTTTCTGGCGTAGTCATGTCGGTTGCAAGCGTTCTGGCTTTAAGTGCAAAACCGACATATCAAAGTACTATACAAATACTAGTAAATTCTAAGCTAAATGAAGGGGTACGCTCAAGTCATACCCAACAGGGAGCAGAAAGCAATTTTACTAATACTAATCTTGACATTATTAACGACATGACTCAGCAAAAGCTTATGCTGAGTTCCAACTTGATTCAAAAAGCAGTTAATTTGCTTCGTTTTGAGTATCCAGATTTGACAGTTGAACATATAAAAGGTAATAAAGGTCAACAAGCACCTTTAGTGGTTACGCCATTACAGCCACAGACAGGGGACAACAAAGTGATGAGTCAAGTCTTTGAAGTTTCCTTCAAAGACAACGATCCCGTTAGATCAGAAAAGGTTCTCAAGTCTTTACAAAAGGTATATCAGGAAGAAAACATAGAACAACGAAAACAAAGTCTTTCCAAAGGGCTTACTTTTATCAAAAAAAGATTGTCCGAAGTCAAAAATAAAATGATTCAAGCGGATAAAAAATTGGAACAATTTCGCGAAAAAAATCATTTACTCGATCCGCAGGTACAAGGCAAAATTCTTCTTGAATCTCTTGCTGACATCACAAAACAGTTAAGAACTACCCGTGCACACCTTAAAGACTTACAAGCTCGTTACGACAACTTAAAAGAACAATTGTCGTCCTTACCTAAAAATGCTATTGTCTCCTTTCGTCTGAGTCAGTCAACCCGTTATCAAACACTACTTAATGAGATTCAAAAAACTGATTTAGCTTTAGCTCAAGAACGGTTACGTTATACAGATAATTATCCAGAAGTCCAAAAACTGATACAGCAGCGACGAACTCAAGCCGCGCTTTTGCAAGAAGAGATTCGACGAACGCTGGGAGACAAAGATATGCAAGCGATATCAGATACTTTATTTCAAAAAAAGCCGTTGGATACAGAAATATCGTCTGGTACGCAAGAATTACAACAGACTACAAGGCAAGTAGGAGAAGCTAACTTGAAGCTGATGCAAGACTTGACTCAGGTACAGACAGCAATCTTAGGGCTGCGTGCCAATGAAAAGAGTCTTGCTGACTCACAAGAGCAAATTCGTGCTGAACTAAGCAAATACCCAAGTTTAATAGCACAGTACAACCGTCTGCTACCAGAAGTAGAAACGAATCGCAAAACACTTGAGCAACTCATGGCAGCACAACAATCTCTAGGATTGATGATGGCTCAAGGAGGATCTCATTTCCAAGTCTTGGAACAACCTCAAGTAGAAAACTATCTAGATAGCAACAAGCTATCTATATTACTTGCAGGAGTGCTCCTAGCACCGATTTTAGGTATTGGCACAGCCCTAATATCAGAATCCAAGGATGTTATCTCTTCTCCACAAGAGTTACAGAGGCTGACAAACCTTCGTTTATTAGGGACAGTCCCACAATTATCACAGCTGAGTACAAAAAAGAGGTCGTTTCGCCGATCCTTGCGACGAGTCATAACTCATTTCTCATCACAAGCCATATCTGACGAAAAGCACTTCAACGTCTACGGCTTGTTACCCTCCCACGAAACGCTGGATATGGCGTACCAAAACATTCACATATCAAAGTCTTGTATTCGCCACAAATCTGTGATGGTTACTTCAGCAATGTCTGGAGAAGGGAAGTCAACTTTGGCGCTGGGACTTGCAGTCAGTGCTGCCCGTATGCATCAACGGGTTTTATTAATTGATGCCAACCTGCGACAGCCAAATCTGCACAAAATTTTGGGATTAACCAATGATTGGGGTCTATCCTTGTTGTTAGTTGAGGAAAGAAATTCCGAAGTTTTGGAATACATCCAGCCTATTCATCCCTCCATTGATGTTTTGACTGCTGGACCGACACTAGAAGATACAGTTAAGCTATTAAGTTCTGCACGGATGAAAGAATTGTTGGAATTTTTCGAGCAAACTTATGACCTCGTGCTTATAGATACTTCTCCTATTCTCGGCACAGTTGATGCCACAATCCTGGCATCTCTTTGCAATCAGATTGTCATGGTAGGGCGGATGGGGCAGGTAAGCTGCAACAAACTCATTCAATCTGCAGAAATCTTGAGTAATTTGAATCTGATTGGGATTATTGCTAATGGAACGAGTTATTCCTTGTAAGCCGGATCACTACAGAGACTTTTGTTTTTATCTCATCATGCTGTATCCAAATTTTGCCATCCTCAAGAAACAGTCTTTTCTGCATGAAAAAATTTGGCAATCATCAAAACGCTGATGAGCGCGATACGCGCAGCGTCAAGCCTCCGGCTTATCGCCCTTGGGGCGGCTTCGGAGCATCGCCCCACTCAGCGCAAACACTCCCCGATAGCCAATAGCGTTTCATCGCTCGTACTGAAAAACTGCGGTGCAGCTTCATTTTCCATAGACACAAATGGAAAATGAGGCGAAATTTCATGTTCATAAACTAAATGTGATTGCTGTAGGCGGGAAATTGCTTTTGAAGAATTTTGTCTCCAAACTAAAGTTGCAATGGTAAGCTGTCGCGCTTTGAATTTGCATATTCTTTTAGTCTAATCAATCATTGAAACCCTCTTTCCTTCTGCCTTCTGCCTTGCTGTTGTGCATTTTTAATGCGCAACAGCTTATTTGTCCCGCCAGAATCTATTTCTACCACGCTTACCGTTTGGAAACCTGGCTGCTCGATCCCCAGATCTAAACCAAAACCTTCCGCAAACAGATTAGTAGATATAGGTTTAACGTTGCTCACCTAAATCACCCTGAAGTCCCCGATTTAGTAAGCATTTATACTCATAATTTGGGATACACCACTGCCGTCCCACTCGTATCTCAGAAATTATACCGTGACGTTTTGATTAATCCAGAAGTGGGGAGGTAGAGAGAAACTCTCCCATCACTGCATCTGTGCCATCTCCTCATTACCCCGTCATACTCCCCCATTCCTTGATTACCTCGTCATAGCGTGTGTGGCGAACCACTAGGTTCAAAATTCGCGTCAATCATCCGCGCATAAATCTTCTATGAACTAAACTCTGTTTTTCACGTCTTATGAAAAGTAGACTTTATGCAATATCAATAAATATACAGATTATAATAAGTACATGAAAGCCGTCAATCTATCTGTAAAAACTACTATAAATTACTCAGAGTGGAACGATAAAATCGCACAGCATTTCTTCAACCCAGAAATGGCGGGGCGTACTGTTAATCTTTACGTCACAGAGGATTTTATTAATTCCTTAGGCGCATCTAAAGGGGTTGCCTACCAAGACTTTATCCAAACAGTAAAAAATGCAGTAAATATAAATGGTATCTGTAAAAAAGCCTGGGGGAGTATGCAAAACCCGGAATGGCGATACCATCGACAAGGTTATCCTCCATATATAGGCTACTTAGCTTTATTTGTTTTGGCAGCAGGTACTGAAGGTGATTTTTCTTCTAAAGCCTACTATCCGCGCTTGCGGGAATTACTGGGTGAAGAACCGACATCCCGACCATATCCCCACTTTGACCAGATGCAAACACTCTGGAAAGATTTAGAGAAATGGGCAAATGTCGATAAATCAGGTGAACTGGGCATTTTCAACGCAAATATTACTGGCAGGTTGGTTCACGTCGGTATACCCATCGCCCAAACTCTTTTGACGCAGAGGGAACTGAAGGCACTACCCGTTATTTTTGCAGAAGCAGGCTTAGAACCTATTTCCCTTCCCTCTGAAAGACATACAGCTTCTTTGTTAGTCAAACACGGACGTAACTATCTGCGAAGACGAACGCTGCGATTACTGGAAGAAACCAGCGAAGGCGATGAACTACGTCACGCACTGATCGAAAGGATTGTTAATGAGTTACGCACCTGGGATGGAACTACCGAAATACCGTCTGAAGGAAGAACTCAGGTTTACGGTGTCTTAAGACTATGTTGCAAACTCGACTTGATTGCCAAACGTGCCAGCTTCACCTTACGTTGTACGACAAAGCATGAATTTCCTGAAGATGGTCTGATTTTGAATTCTAATCACGATTCTTACTCTTGCACTGAACAGGGTAATGGTTGGTCTTCACCTATCCGCAAAGAATTAAATGGTAAAAATATCGACGCCTCCCAATTGGATTGGCGTCAGGGTTTGCGGATGGAATCCACTAACAAACAATGGTGTTTTAAATTGCCAGCTTCGCCAATCCGAGTGTTTGTTGAAGGCAGAAGTTTGGGGTTACCTGGACTTGTAGAAGTAGTGCAAATTCCTAAAGGTTTGCCTTTTTATTTAGCAGTGCAGCAAGAGTGTTGCAGTTTGTTAGAAAAATGGGGTGCATCCAGTTGTGAAGGCTTTGAGAAACTGCATACTGTCAAAGGTTTACCTACCGGATGGTACTTTTTTAAAGTGGCTGCTGCCCATAGTGATGAAATAGTAAAAAGCGAATATCCTATCTTGTCCTTTTCGACTAGCATCAGACTTGATTTAGAAGGTGGTGTACGCCTTGACAGAGGAAATTATTTCTTTAAATTCGCACCACCAAAATTAGTTTTACAAGGTGGTGATGAATCCGTAAAAGTATATTGCAATGGCAAGCTGTTACAAGACAAATCTGGAGAAGGTATTTATGAACTCTCTCCAGAGATTCCAGCCGACACCAAGCTTGAAATTGAAGCCTGCAAGGGTAAAGATATTATTAAGCGTTTATCTCTATTTTTAGTAGAAGATTTTCCTTCCCGAATCAGCAGAAAAACGCCATATCTTGACAGTTTTAGTTTGGTGACAACAAATCGACATGAAAACTCTCCAGGAGTGATTGGAGCATTGGTAAAGGGAATTGATTGTCCTGCTTTTAACTTCAATACTCTCTTGCCAATCCAAGGAAACCAACGCATTATTTTTGTGGGTAAAGAACCGGGGCAAGTTGCAATTTATCCAGAAGAATCACTACCTATTGATTGGTATCCTGTTTGGGCTATTGCCAAAGGAAGTTTTTTTGATAGAGCGATATTTTGTGGTACAAGCTTACAAGAATCAGAACTTAAGGTATTAATTTGTAAGGATAAGAAAAAATTGTTTTCTTGGAAAAAAATCTTGTTGGATAATCACAAACGAACTCTGCCTCCTATCGACGATATTCGTCTGAAGAAATTATGGGAAAAATTCCAAAAGGAGGCAAAGCGTGTCCAGGGATAGCGACGAACTACTCTATGTCATTTCTGCTAAAAAGGAAATGCCTTGGTTATCTCTTAAACAGGCATTTTATTATCTTTACAGTCTTAATAGAACTGCTTGTAGTGAGGAGGAGGATGACATTAAAGATAAAAGATTATCAACTGTTCGCGCTCTGGATTCATTGGGTCACTGTGAATTTGATTTCACTGACAATAACAAAAAAGTTTATGTCACTCCCCCTGTATTAATAAGATTACCTAGCGCTGGTTTTCCTCAAGCTATTTTAGCAGGATTTAGAACACCAAACACTATAGATAAATTAAGAAATACTTGTCAATCTGTTGGACGAAACATAAAGATTGAAGTGACAGAACAAAAGGCTGAATTAGTATTAGTACCTAAGCGAATAGCTGTACAAGCTGAGGATGTATCAGAATTACAGGAAATTGCTTCTCAATTAGCAATGAATTTTATAGAAACACCATCAGCTTGGTCGCTTTTAAATTTTTCCGCCTCCCTTGAAGATTATTTAACTAATTGCCAGTGGTCTAATGAGTCAGAATTAAACTGGAAACGTCAAACATTTGATCCTAATATATTACGCTTTCTCCCTTCTCCCTCATCAATGGGAGGTGCGTCGGGAATGAGAGTGCCGAATATCCGTCTCAGCAAATATCAACATCCCTCTCGCAAAACCCAAACATATTATCTTTGGCAAGAAGAAAGATGTACCCAAGTTGAACGTGACTGGGGGCGATATGCTGTTATTAATGCTGCTAAGATTAAAGTTATCATTTACGACAAACGTCGATTTATGATGGCAGTTCCGGTTGGCGCTAAACTACCAAAAGTGCTAGAAAGAGCTTTAACTTTATGCTCAGGATACGTACCAATAGTAGAAAAATTCCCATTACAAAAACTCACTTCTAATTCTTCTATCCCAAAACCGAAAGAAGTGGTCAACGGTTTTAATGTCAAAGGTTTCAACTTATTTCGAGACGTTCCCCCTCAAATAGCAGAAATGACTGCGGCTAAATTAGGTCAAACTCTATTAATACAATCTTTAGACGTCAAATTGTGAGGATAAATGAAAGACCCTATCGGCGCTTTTGAAAAGCTACGCGACAACTTAATCCTTTATGTTAAAACTGCTTTCGGTACACAATTTCCTGAAATTGAGAAGGAACGGGAACGACGTTTGCGTGAACCAGGAGTATTTTATCAAGAACCTTGGATCGAACCTTTACCTCGTTATCAAAAATCTGGGAAAACAATCAATAATTTACAACTTTCAGATGTTCCAGGTTTAGATAAGTCTGCACTGCTAGATTTTAAAGAATTAGCTTCCTGTGGACTGGTTGGTGATTTTGAATTATACACTCACCAACTGGAAATGCTCCGTCAAGGATTATCGGGTCAAAATGCAGTTGTTACTGCTGGTACAGGTTCAGGTAAAACAGAATCTTTCCTCTTACCCTTGTTTGCTTATCTAGCCAAAGAATCAAAAAACTGGCAAGCACCGTCAGCAGCGCCACCGCATATCGATGACTGGTGGGAAAACAAAGATTGGCAAAATAAATGCAACCCTCTAGTAAAGAAAAACCGCAGTTTTAAGCAATCTTATCGCCTACCTCAAAGGAATCATGAAAAACGAGATGCTGCGGTAAGGGCACTAATTTTATACCCGATGAATGCCCTTGTTGAAGACCAACTTACCAGGTTACGCCGCGCTTTAGATTCTGACAAGGCGCGAGATTGGTTTAAAAATAATAGAAAAGACAACAGAATTTATTTTGGCAGATACAACGGCGTCACACCTGTACCAGGGCATGAGTACAAACAAAATGGTAAACCTAACGGGGACAAGATAGAAGAACTTCTTGAAGAAATGCAGCAGATGCAAAAATCAGTCCAAGCTGCTGAGGAACATTTTAAGAAAACTGGTGACAAGGATGTAACATTCTTTTTCCCGCGTTTAGATGGGGCGGAAATGCGCTGTCGTTGGGATATGCAAGATGATCCACCTGATATTTTAATTACTAATTATTCCATGCTCAGCATTATGCTGATGCGAGATATTGATAAAAATATTTTTGATAAAACACGGGAATGGTTAAAGAAAGAAGGCAGTGTTTTTCACTTAATTCTTGATGAATTACACCTTTATCGTGGCACTGCTGGGACAGAAGTTGCTTACCTGATTCGCCTGCTGCTGCAACGTTTGGAACTTTATCCTGGTCATCCTAAATTAAAAATTCTTGCCTCTAGTGCGTCTCTTGAACCAAATGACCCACAAAGTTTAAAATTCTTATCTGAATTCTTCGGTACAGAATGGCATTCCGAACAAATTATCCCTGGTCATCCTGAGGCAATTCCAGCAATTGTCGGACAAAAATTTTTAGAGAGTGAACCATTTATCGCCTTAGCAAACGCACCAGAGGAAGCCACTTTTCTCAAGAAATGTTTACAAGTCTTGTCATCACAAAGCGATACTGTAGGCGCTATAATGCTTAACTCTTGTAAGCTCGACAATACAATTCGTGCAGTATCTCTCAGGCAATTTGCTAAAGGGATTTTTGGTGAGAATTTAGATGAAGAAAATCTTAATTTAGCAGTAAAGGGATTGCTAATTGCTCGTGGTTTATCTGAAGATAAATCTTTAGAATCATTTCGGTTTAGGTTGCACTGGTTTTTCAGAAATATTGATGGGCTTTGGGCTTGCACTCAGCCAAATTATGATTGTCATGAGAATGAAAGTAGTAAAAACCGACCGGTAGGTAGACTCTTTGTAAAAAATCCACCAATAGTTCATGATGGATTTCGAGTGCTAGAAATGCTTTACTGCGAACAGTGCGGTACTGTCTTTTATGGTGGAAACCGTCTGGAACTAAAGGACGGTAATGGTTGGGAACTTTTGCCTACAGAACCAAATATTGAAAGCATTCCTGACCGCCAAATTGGTAATTTTTTAGAACGGCGAACATATCGTGAATATGCTATATTTTATCCCTCTACAAATCTTTATGACAAAGAATTAAATATAAAAGGCTGGAACCAACCATCAAGAGGCGATAAAATTAAAGAAAAAGCTTGGTGGGATAAAGCCTGGTTAGACACTCGTAGTAGTCGCGTTACTTTAGAAGAACCTGATTCAGATACAGCAGATAATCAGTGGATAAAAGGCTATATTTTCAACTTGCGAGATACATCACCAGAAACGCAAGCATTTATGGCAGCACAACCCTCTCTTTGCCCATGTTGTGGTGCAGATTACACTAGGCGAAGGTCTTGGAAATCTTCAATTAGAGGCTTCCGTACTGCATTTTCTAGGTTGAGTCAACTGCTATCTAAAGAAATCTTTTATCAGTTACCAGAAAAATCAGACTCTCGTAAATTAGTCGTATTTTCTGATAGTCGTGAAAATGCCGCTTCAATATCAAATGGGATTGAACGTACTCATTACTCTGACCTTGTTCGTGAGGCAATATTTGATGAACTTAATCAATTAGCTGTTGGTAAAGTTTACCTATTAGAAGATATTCAAAAATATGGTCAACCTGTTCGTTTAGAAGCAAGAGAATTTGCTCAAAATAACCCTGATGCTGTCGAAAAGTTTAAAAAAACTATAAAAAATGCTAATAAACCTTTGCCAGAAGGTCTTGATGATGATGATTTAGAACTGTATATCAATCGCCGAAATAAGGCTCAAAATCTCATCAATGAAATTAAAGAAACAGCTAAAACGCGCATCGTTTCACTTAAGGTGTTATTTGAAGGCGAAAAAGATACTCCAGGAGTACTTATTCAGAGATTAGCTAGTTTAGGCATAAATCCTGCTGGTAACGATATCAATGACCAAGAGTTTTCTTACGACAAGAAATTACATCATTGGACAGGATTTTTTGATTTTGTATCTCAATCACCAAAATGGAAAGCTGGTTCTTCTAGGGAAGCAATTGACAAGCGATATACTCTTATATCAAAAACAGAGTCTGAAGTATGCGATACTTTCTTTAGTCGCTTATTTTATAGCATTGAAGCATCCGCTCTAGGCTATGTTTGTCTTAATTTTCCACAAGAAGAAATCAATAAATTAGCTACACAATGCAAACTTTCACCAGAAGTTTTTATCGAAATATGCAACGGATGCTTGCGTGTCATTGGTGATTTGTATCGGTATCCTAAGTATCCTGCTGAGGATTGGAACAGTTGGCAAGATGCAAAAGCCAGATTGAAAAAATATGTCACTAAATGCGTGACACAGCATAAGCTTTCTGAGAAGCTATTATTTGATGCATTGTGGTCAGCTATTTGCCAACATGGTAAACATGAACATTTAAAAATTAACCCGCTGCATTTATGGGTACGAGTTGCAGTTCCCGGTGATCCAGTTTGGCAATGCACATCATGTGGACGCCCTCACCTACATCGTGCAGCCGGTATCTGTACAAATTGTCTTGCAGAATTACCCATATCACCTAATAAAAAATGCTCAGATTTATACGCTCGTAATTATTACGCGACAGAAGCAGTTAATAAGCGTCAACCCATGCGTTTGCATTGTGAAGAATTGACAGGACAAACCGACGATCAAGCAGAAAGACAGCGCCATTTTCGCAATATTGTTGTCAACATCGGCGAACAAGATAGAGATTTTATCCCAGTGGTTGATACTATCGACATCCTAAGTGTTACTACCACAATGGAAGTGGGAATTGATATTGGTAGTTTAATGGCTGTAGTGATGGCAAATATGCCACCCATGCGTTTTAATTACCAACAAAGAGCAGGTCGTGCAGGTCGTCGGGGTCAACCTTTCGCCATTGTATTAACTATTTGTCGTGGTAACAGTCACGATGAATTTTATTATCAACATCCCGAAAAAATTACAGGTGACCCGCCACCAGTTCCCTTTCTATCGATGTCACAAATTGAAATTGCACGGCGTCTATTAGCAAAAGAATGTCTGCGACGTGCGTTTCTATGTGCTGATGTTAAGTGGTGGGATGGTCCCACGCCGCCAGATAGTCACGGGGAATTTGGTACAGTAAAAGACTGGCTAGAAAAAGAATCTCGTCGTCAGAAAGTTTGTCAATGGTTACAGAGTTCACCTGAAGTTACCGAGGTAGTAAATGATTTGCTTATTGGTGTAAAAAATATCGCTCCCATCTTTTTTGAAAATTATGCGCGTCAGGACTTGTTTAACAAGATAAACGAGTGTGCAAATAATAAAGAATTGACAGGAAAGGGATTAGCAGAACTACTTGCAGAAGGTGGTGTTTTGCCCATGTTCGGTATGCCATCCAGAGTTCGGGATTTGTATCATCACAATCCATCAAAAAACAAGAAGATTGCTACTATCGACCGTGATTTAGATTTAGCTATTGCGGAATTTGCCCCAGGTGCAGAAAAGACTAAAGATAAACGAATTTACACCTCTATTGGTTTTACTGCACCGTTACTTCCAGACAGTAAAAATGGCTTTGTTCCTGCTGAGAATGACCCGCTTTCTTCCCGAAAGTGGATGTTGAGATGTCAGCGCTGCCAACATACAGAAACTTCTGATAATGAATTTGAAAATACGGTCTGTCCCAAATGTGGAGCAATACCAGAACAAGGTTTTAAAGTTTTTAAATGGGCAGTACCTTTGGCTTTTCGTACTAGCCTCAACTATGGTACAGATGCAAAGGAAGAACATGATGTATTAATCTCAGGTGCGGGTAGTGTTGCTGAGTCGCAACCTCAAAATTTTAACTTCATAGATAATACAAATACTCAGACCGCTTTTTCTCAAACTGGCAGAGTATTCCGTGTTAATGATAATCGCGGGAATTTGTTTAAAGGAGCAGTAGGTAAAGCTTCTTTTGGACGTGGTGAAAAAATTTTAGAATTTCAATGGATTGATGAACGATTTCAGAATCCATCCAATGGGATAATTTTTAAAGAACCGGGTGAATCTGAAGCACTGGCTATTGTTGCACCGAAAACAACTGGCGTTCTCCGCATCAAACCCGCATCTGTACCCACTGGATTATGTCTCGATCCCATTGCACCTGGTTCAGCTATTAAAGCTGCTTTCTATTCTGCGGCTTTTATTATCCGTGCTGTCGCAGCACAGGAATTAGATATTGATCCAGATGAATTAGATGTGAGTGGTTTACGGCAGCTTGAACTAGAAGAAACTGGTGAAAAAGTAGGAGAAATTGTAATTAGCGATCGCCTACCCAATGGTTCTGGTTTTACATTATGGCTTGCCCAACATTGGCAAAACATCCTCATAGAAAAAATTATCAAAGCACAAAATACTTTTGTTGATGCCATGATGTCACAGCAGCATCGCAAGAAATGTGATTCTTCCTGTTATGAGTGCTTACGACACTACCGCAATATAAACTATCACGGCTTGCTCGATTGGCGTAGTGGTCTCTCTTTACTCAAGGCATTAGCTGATAATAATTTTAGTTGCGGTTTGCACGGCGATTTTTCTGCCCCAGACTTAGAAAACTGGCGACAAACAGCAACTGAACTTCGAGATGCTTTTTGTGCATCTTTTAGTAGTTGTTCTCCGCAATATTTCGGAAGTTTGCCTGGTTTTACAGTGGGTGATATAACAGTTATTATTGTTCATCCGTTGTGGAACCTCAATAACCCCATTGGCTTATTAACTGATGCTGTTGCTACAGTAGCACCAGACAGCCGAATTCGTTACATTGATACCTTTAATCTTTTGCGCCGTCCTAGCTGGTGTTATCAGTCACTGGGTTCGCCGTAGGCATATTCTGAAAATTTTCATTGTATAAATACCACTATGATCTCAAAAGCTGAAAGTCTTTCTTTGTCCTTTACAGTTCTCCATTCAGATGACCAAACTAATTGAATACGAACAAGCGAGTGACGAAGTGCGTGTCGTATATGACGACATCCGCGCCACTCGTAAGACTGATTACATTAACAATTTTTGGAAAGCGATCGCCAACCATCCCCCCACTCTACGCCGAACGTGGGAGACACTCAAAGAAGTGATGACTAGTCCAGGCGAACTCGATCCGTTGATGCGCGAACTGATTTATATTGCGGTGAGTGTGACAAATGGTTGTGAGTACTGCATCGCCTCGCACACAGCAGGGGCATATGCAAAAGGCATGAGCGATGTTATGTTCGCCGAACTTATGGGGATTATTGCTACAGCAAATACAACCAATCGCCTTGCCAATGGCTACCAAATTCCAGTGGATGAGCAATTCAAGACGTAGAGGCTTATCCTCACAGCAATGATTCTTTCAATTGTTGGAAATTTTTATCTGAATTAACAACAAAATAATCAGCCTTTAGTAAAAGGGAAAAGGCTAAAAGTCAAAAGATTTATATTTCCTTTTTTCTTTTTCCTTTTCCTTGCTTTACACCTGATGCTTACTTAATATTAGCTCTAGCATCCCTGACTGCAGCAACAAAAAATAATCCTGTCAGTGGAATGCTTATTGCGAGGATAATTGCAGTTATCTCAGTACCCAAGTCTGGTTGTCCAGAACCGAGTTCAAACATTGAACCGACTGCGGCTATAGCGGTAATACAAGAACCAGCGAGAAATAAACCGCTTTTTGGAGTCATTATATTCACTAGCGAACCACCCTATCTATTGGTTTTACAGCCTGATGTGAAAACCCATGCTTAGATAGCTCTTGCGTCAAAGCTAAAGAGTTTTCTACACGATCTACAAATACCACGCCGTTGAGGTGATCCATCTCGTGCTGAATGCATCGTCCAAGTAAATCTCCAGCTTTTAGAGTCCGGGGACGCCCGTGTTCATCTTTATAAGAAATTTCTACAACTTGCGGACGCTTTACATCCATGTAAACCCCTGGAATACTCAAACATCCTTCTTGCGCCATACAAATTTCACGGCTAGCTTTTGTGATAGTGGGATTGATTAATACCAGTGGTGGGTTAGCTGGGTTATCTGGTTCGCAGTCGATGACAATGAGTTGTTTGTTAACTCCCACTTGAGGCGCAGCCAAACCAATGCCATCCTTGCTGTACATAGTTTGTAGCATTTCGCGTATCACTTGACGAATTTCCTCATCGACTTTCGATACACGCTTAGTAGCTTGACGGAGAACGCGATCGCCCAAGTAATGAAGTTCTAATGGCGGATTTTGTAACTTTTTCTTTTCAACAGCGATTTCTATAGGCATGGTCTTGTAACTCAGTTGTGCTGGCTGTTTTAATATATTGTGATTTCTCTAATCTTAACAATTCCAGTCCCCTTCCTGAATTGGGTAAAACCCACCATTAAGGGATGTAATGCCCATATTCCCTATGAAAATAGGAGTGAGGAAGAAACATTTTCATCCTTCCATCGACTCAATCCAATCGCAAGGGTTTTGACAAATTTACATTCTGTTACATAGTGAGGTTTATTCACGCCTACCTACTTACTCGATCACTGCTAACACCGCTTTCGGCAACAATTTATCTTTAAACCAAACAATTCTAGCAGGCACATCATTTAATTGAACTCCGGCTTTCTCCAGATTCAATCGCTCTGAAATTGCCAAAATCAAATCATCACGTCCTGCACGTCGTACTTGGGAAAACTTCTTTTGTAAATATTCTGGTCGCCAATAACCAACTATTTCTAATAACAGCGATCGCCCATCAGGATGGACTAATCTAAAATCAGGAATCATCACACTTCCAGGAATAGGAATTAAGTCAACCTCTCGCTCCAACACCCAATCCGTTTTTGTTGACTCCCACTTATCAGCAAAAGACTCTTCCAACATACTATCGTATGGTTTACCAGTGGAATAATGAGACACCAAACCGCATTCAGAATTGAGAGTAAAACGTCCCGTTTTCCATGTATTTGTGTATGGATCACGAATTTGTAATATAGTGGAAAGACTCCATTTTGTGACATGAAGTAAAGCCGGGATTAGCTTCGCTATAGCCAAACCATACCGCGTACTGGGAGTAAACAAACTCGTCGGACCATCAATTGTAATTGTAAAACCGTGGTCAGCATCTCCCTCAATATAAGACATTAATTGAAACAACTTGAGGTAGCGAAACAAAAGCTTATATTGTCCAGGCACATTGCGATGAGCATTTATCACCAACTGACTTGCTCTATAAAACACCCCCTGCACCTGAGATAAATTGTAGCGATGCAATAAATCATGGGGTGCTGGCGCATCAAAAGCAGTTAAAATCTTATTCTCAGACAAATCCGCATATAATCCTTCACCAACTTGTTTTGGCAAAACTTCACGCTCAAGTTCATGACTCAATTCATCAGCAATCTTTGTTAAAGTCGTTTCTGTCAACTCGCGACTCGGAGCAGACTTCGCCGCCAAAGCAAAAACCCTTTCTCGTAACATTTGAGGTTCCAAAGGACTCACCACCTCAAAAGTGGAGAAACTGCTTTTGAGGATATAAGCTAAACCCCGCTTGAGTCTATAATCTGGAGTATCCCCCTCCAACTCCGACAACTGACGCTCAAGTGTACCTTGAGTCTCACCTACCGCCTCCTGAAAACAACTTGTTAACTCAGTGGCGATCGCCAAATGATTATCATCAATCTTCAGTCTCTTCGGGATAATTTCTTCCCCATTTTGCCTGTGACTTAGTAACTCTGTTGGTAGCATTGAACTTTTTAACCGCAGATAAATGCAGATGAATACAGGTAATTATGGAAACATTCCAAATGTGCAACTTTACTGTCATCTCGTATTGAGACGGGAACAGGAGAATAAAATAATAAACCGCAAAGGACGCAAAGAGCACGAAGGTAAGAGAGTTTAAAAGGGTTTTTGGGTAAGTCTTAGTATTTTTGTATGCATTGGGATGTTCCTATAATTATTGCAAGATTATCAGGTTTCATCCGTATTTATCGGCGGTTTCTTTTGAACTTTATAATTTATCTCCAACTGTTCAGCAGCTTTAAGACTCTTTTCCTTCCCACTCCCATAAATAACCCGTAAATTCCCTTTCTTCTCCTCTTTCTCTTGGCGTTCTTGGCGTCTTGGCGGTTCATTTTTCTTCTCCACACCTCTTCTCCTCGCTGAAGTCCCTTCCTCACTCGTATCTTCCGCCACCACCTCGTACAAAATCGCCTGCTTCTTATTATCCTTACCTTTTCTTAAAACTCTTCCCAATCTTTGAATATACTCCCGTGTTGAACCAGTACCAGATAAAATAATCGCAACAGAAGCCGCAGGAACATCAACACCCTCATTCAACACGTGAGAAGCAACCAAAGTTTTAAACTCTCCCTCTCGAAACTTTGTTAATATTTCATGCCGTTCCTTGACAGGAGTTTGATGAGTAATTGCTGGAACCAGAAAATTTTGAGAAATGTGGTAAACTGTCGCATTATCAGCAGTAAAAATCAAAACTCTTTCTGGATAATGTTCTGTTAATATATCAGCAAGAACTCTTATCTTCCCATCAGTACCCAAAGCAATTTCTTTCGCTTCCCGATGCGCTAACATGGCTCTACGCCCAGCTTGCGATCGCGCACTCATTTGCACAAATCTCTGCCAGCCTTGAAGACTCCCCAAAGAAATCTTTGATTCCTTCAAAAAATCATTGCGAACTTGAATCAGTTGAGTGTATTTTTCCCGCTCATTTTGTGATAATTTCACCTTAATTTGTACAACTTCATGTTCTGCTAACGCATTCCCTGCTAAATCTTCAGCCCTTTTGCGATAAACTTCTCTACCTATTAAAAAATTCAAGTCAGCGTGTTTACCATCAGTGCGTTCGGGTGTCGCAGATAGTCCCAAACGGTAGGGTGCGATCGCATATTCCGCAATCACCCGACTAAAATCTGTTGGCAAATGATGACATTCATCAAAAATTAACAAAGCATACAGATTCCCCAAACTTTCCGCATGGATAGCCGCACTATCATAAGTGGCAACAAGTACAGGTGTTCTATCGCGCGAACCACCGCCAAGTAACCCAACCTCAGCATCAGGAAACGCCGCCTTCAAATGAGCATACCACTGATGCATTAAATCCAGCGTTGGCACGACAATAAGTGTCGTGCGCGGCGTCGCTTGCATCGCCATTTGCGCCAGATACGTCTTTCCCGCTGCGGTGGGAAGCACGACGACTCCTTGTCTTCCCGCGAGTTTCCAAGCAGCTAACGCCTCACTTTGGTGGGGATAAGGTTCCATTTCCAGACTCGGAACCAACTCTATCGGATAAAACGCCTTAGCTTCATCGATAAAATTAGTATCTTGGGCTTGCATTGCTTCCACCAAAGCACGGTATTGAATAGCCGGAATGCGGAATTTTTCTACTCTATCATCCCATGTAGCAAAATCCATCCAAGCCCTGCCGCGTGGTGGTGGATGCAAAATTAATGTGCCACGATCAAAAGTTAGTGTGGGCGTGCGAGCCATTTTTGCTTTTCTCGGCTTTGTTAAAATGTAAGATGTGTCTCACTTTTAACTATTAATAACGTAAAAGCTGTTATTACGAACCTACCTAGACGCATGTAACGTTCATGATCGTGAATTGAGGAACGTAAAGTCCTAGACAGTACAGAACAAAGACATCTTGTCAATAAGAATAACTAAAATATTAATAAAATTCCAAACAATCGCAGTGAACGCGAACGCTTATTAACGATCGCAACACTTTGAAAATATATCCCTAATTTTGTCGCGCCATCACGGACTCGCGCAACCGAAGCAATTGTTTATCGTTAATTCCAACACTTATCAAGGAATTGACTGTGTGCATGAGGTAGTCAGCACAAGAACCAAGCTCACCGCAAGCTGTGGCAATGCTATTAACTGTAGTTTCAAGGGAAATCTTACCACTGTAAGCTCGATGTTGGTGATTGATGACAAAAGCGATCGCCTGTAATCTTTGCGTACCGTCAAACACTCTCACCCAACGAGGAATGTAACAACCAACTACCATTTCTCGTCGCCAAAGTAGCTCTAGTTCTGAGTGTACATCACTAGCAGCTATGCGGTAGGCGACACCGCGACAACTACCGCCTCTATCCAAACCGAGTGCCAACCCTGGGTTTTCTGGAGTACCACGCCCCTGGGGAACCCATAAACAAAAACGGCGATGCCAACCGTAAATCGTGCCGATGCGCTGTTCTGCAAATTTGAAGATGGGGTTCCAAATCAGAGAACCATAGGCAAACAACCAAACATCAGAGTTTGGGTTTTGTTGCCCAAGAGTTTCATGCATTGACGCCTGCAACTGGGCTTCACTCAGGACATTTACCGCACGTCCAGATTGTAAGATGGTTTGCTGCAAGCGGCTGGATTCAAGGTCGGAGCGTGTTAGTGACAAGATTGTACTCAAGCCAAAATAAACATAGCTAGGAACAAATGACTCAGGCATACAATCTAGCTTACGCGGAATATGTGATAATAAACCGCGCATACAGTTATAAATTAATAAACTATAAAATCGTGCAATATAACGAATCTATTGATGAGTTGGCTGCACTTCTGCAACAGCCGGCTGATTTTGAATTTGAACTACCTGATCCCGAAGATGAGGAAATTCCTGAACCGGAATTTCAAAAGCAGCTAGATGTCGCTTGGCAGGTGTGCGATCGCTTTGATTTGCAAACCGACATTTGGCGAGGACGAATTTTACGCGCTGTTCGCGACAGAGAGAAAATAGGCGGTGAGGGACGAGGTGCTGGTTTTCTCAAATGGCTCAAAGAACGAGAAATTGGCAAAAGTCAAGCATATGCTCTGATTCAACTAGCGAACAGCGCTGATACTCTCTTAGAAGAAGGAAGATTAGAACCATCAGCCATCAATAATTTTAGCAAACGGGCGTTTATCGAAACAGCCAAAGCTGCGCCAGAAGTCCAACAGATGGTAGGTGAAGCAGCCCAAAAAGGCGATCGCATCACCAGACGAGAAGTACGTCAAATCAACGACGAATGGACAGCAATGTCTTCCGAGTTGCTACCCGAACCAGTCAAGGTAAAAGCAGCAGAAAATTCTCTTCCTCCGCGTTACATCGCGCCATTGGTAAAGGAGATGGAGAAATTACCAGAATCTCACCAAAACGCGATTCAAAAGGAAATATCTCAAAATCCTGACATAGATACCATCAAGCAAGTCACCACAGATGCTCGTAATCTGGCAAAATATCTCAAAGCAGCAGCTCAAGTCCAAGCACTAAACGCTCAAGAAGTTGACATCGAAACAGCCCTGATAGAAGCTCAAAGAGTTGGCTGTCTGAGCATAGCAGCAGACTTAGTGAATCAAGCATCTCAACTAGAGCAAATGATTGCCAAATTGTACATGAGTTGGAAGAAAATTGGTAATCTATCAGACCGTTTGTATGTGGATACGGGTGCAAGTACACCACGCTTGCGAGAACTTCTTGAATGCTTGGAACCCCTTGGCGGTGAAGTTATGGAGTTACAACTGAGTGGTGGCACTGAACACACTATCCGTCTACAAATTCAGGAGACTGGTTAGGGAATGGGGAGTGAAGAAGGCTTTTGAAACTCAGCTAACGCCAGGTGCAGCGATCGCGCACTAAGCTAGAATTAGCAAAAGCAAGTAAAAGTTAACCTGTCTCCCAGGCATCGTGATAATGGACTAAAAATCAGCCATTTTCCCCTAAAACACAAGATAGTGCCTTATTAGGAACAAAGGATGTCAACAACTCGACAACTAAAGGTAATAATACTATAACAGCAGCTAGCAGTAGAATTTCTAGGCTCCGGGAAGTTTTCAATTTAGCTGCTACTACCCATTGCTGAAGTCTCCTTCTAAAGGTTGATGTTGAGAGTGCTTGGCGTTTAAGATTTTGGATTCGTCATCCATGATCAATCCCCTGTCTCTGTTACTTCCTGGTTCTTTTGTGAATTAGCTTGAGCTAATCCCACCAGCAAAAGCTAATCTATAACATAGAGACTTGTTAAGTAAAATTAAATCATAGTTACCCTTGCCCTTATTTCACGGGCAAAACTCGATTCTTGTATAAGATAATTCATTTCACGGGAGTGAATGTACAATGCAGCAGCTTGTAGATCAACCAAAACTTGACTTCCAGAGCGAAGTATACAAAGACGCTTACAGCCGGATCAATGCGATTGTGATAGAAGGCGAACAGGAAGCCCACGCAAATTATCTCAAACTCGCTGAACTGCTGAGCGATAATCAAGATGAGCTCATTCGCCTTTCTAAGATGGAAAGTCGCCACAAAAAAGGATTTGAAGCTTGTGGGCGCAATCTGAAGGTAACGCCAGATATGCAATTTGCTCAAGAGTTTTTTGCTCCATTGCATCAAAATTTTCAAAAAGCAGCGGCTGAAGGTAAAGTCGTTACTTGCTTGCTGATTCAGTCTTTGATTATTGAATGTTTTGCGATCGCCGCATACGAAATTTACATCGAAGTTGCTGATGATTTTGCTCGTAAAATCACTGAAGGAGTAGTCAAAGACGAATACAGCCACCTCAACTTTGGAGAAGTATGGTTGAAAGAACACTTTGAACAATCCAAAGCGGAATTAGAAGAAGCAAATCGCCAAAACTTGCCCATAGTGTGGAAAATGCTCAACTCTGTTGAGGATGATGCGCGCACCTTAGCTATGGATAAGGACGCTTTAGTAGAAGCTTTCATGATTCAGTACGGAGAAGCCCTTAGTAATATTGGTTTTTCCACCCGCGAGCTCATGCGTCTGTCTGCCTACGGAATCACCGGATAGGAGAACAGGAAACTCAAAGTCCCCACTTTTTGAAAGAGTGGGAATTAGGGATCTACCCTTGGGAGGAATTCAAAATTCAAAGGATGAGTGCGTGCCGCTGCGCTAACAAAGTTCAAAATTAAAGAGTCTTTTTTTTGAATTTTGCATTTTGAGAGAAGTTGGAGCGGAGGTTTCCTCCGCTCGAATATTCGGTGATTTTGAATTTCTCAAAAGCTAGAGCAGACTCTCATTTGCTGGTTAGTTTTTGTGTAGTATTTTGAAGGGTTAATTATATCTTAACCCGCCTATTCCACCCTTCTAACGAAGGATACGCGTCACAACATCGTTCATGTTTGGTCTAATCGGACACCTTACTAGTTTAGAACACGCGCAAGCAGTAGCCAAAGAATTGGGCTACCCAGAATATGCTGATCAGGGGTTAGATTTTTGGTGCAGCGCTCCACCCCAAATTGTCGATAACATTACAGTTACCAGTGTTACCGGACAAAAAATTGAAGGGCGGTATGTAGAGTCAGGCTTTTTGCCAGAAATGCTGGCAACTCGTCGCATCAAAGCTGCAACACGCAAAATCCTCAACGCTATGGCTCACGCTCAAAAGCACGGGATAAGTATCACAGCTTTAGGCGGATTTTCTTCAATAATTTTTGAAAACTTTAATTTAGAGCAATTCAAACAAGTCCGCAATATAAAATTAGAGTTTGAACGCTTTACCACAGGTAACACTCATACAGCATACATCATTTGTCAACAGGTAGAAAAAGCGTCGAAACAAGTAGGCATTGAACTATCAAATGCAACGGTTGCTGTATGCGGGGCGACTGGAGATATTGGTAGTGCTGTTTGTCGTTGGTTGGATGCAAAAACAGATGTCAAGGAACTGTTGCTAGTAGCCCGTAACCAAGAACGCCTACAACAGCTGCAAGACGAACTGGGGCGTGGAAAAATCCTGTCTATGGAAGAAGCACTTCCCCAAGCTGATATTGTCGTTTGGGTTGCTAGTATGCCTAAAGGGATGGAAATCGACCCCAAAGTTTTAAAGCAACCTTGTTTGCTGATTGATGGTGGCTATCCAAAAAATCTCGCAACTAAAGTTCAGCATCCTGGTGTACACGTCCTAAATGGTGGGATTGTGGAACATTCCCTGGATATTGATTGGAAAATTATGGGCATCGTCAATATGGATGTTCCAGCACGCCAGTTGTTTGCTTGTTTTGCAGAATCAATGCTATTGGAATTTGAGAAGTTATACACTAACTTCTCTTGGGGGCGCAATCGGATTACTGTAGAAAAAATGGAGCAAATTGGTCAGGTATCAAGAAAGCATGGATTTAGACCACTCCTGGTTTAGTGATTAGTCATAAGTCATGAGTTATTAGTTATGAGCTAGTGACTCATGAGTATAGAAAATCCCATTGCCCCACACCTCAATTTTTACTCTTCACTTTTTTCGTCAAAAAATGGCTACTACCGAGCGTAAACCGCTACTGTTGGATTTTGAAAAGCCGCTAGCAGAACTGGCAACTAGAATAGAGCAAATTCGGCAACTTGCAGAAGAAAACGGTGTCGATGTTTCTGGTCAAATTCGTCAGCTAGAAGCACGCGCCATGCAACTGCGTGAAGAAATATTTGGTAGTCTATCGCCGTCTCAGCGACTACAAGTCGCCCGTCATCCGCGCCGCCCTAGTACGCTTGATTATATTCAAGCTATCAGTGATGAATGGATGGAGTTACATGGCGATCGCTGTGGTTCTAACGACCCTGCCTTAGTTGGTGGTGTAGGTCGTTTGGGCGGACAACCTGTGGTTATGCTGGGTAATCAAAAAGGGCGCGACACAAAAGACAATATTGCCCGTAATTTCGGTATGGCTTCCCCAGGTGGCTATCGTAAGGCGATGCGCTTGATGGAACACGCCAACAAGTTTGGCATGCCAATTTTAACTTTTATCGACACGCCAGGAGCTTTACCTACAGTCGTCGCTGAACGACAAGGTGCAGGAGAAGCGATCGCATACAACCTACGTGAGATGTTTTCCTTGGATGTGCCGATAGTTTGTGCTGTTATTGGTGAAGCCTTTTCTGGCGGTGCATTGGGTATTAGTGTTGGCGATCGCCTGCTAATGTTTGAACACGCCGTTTACACTGTGATTACTCCTGAAGCCTGCGCTGCTATTTTGTGGAAAGATGCTGGCAAAGCCCCCCAAGCAGCTGCTGTCTTGAAAATGACAGCACCGGATTTGAAAAACTTGGGAATCATCGACCAGATATTACCTGAACCCGTTGGTGGTGCTCATTCTGATCCTCTGGGAGCAGTCACCACTCTCAAGCAAGCCCTCTTAGACAATTTGGAGGAACTCAACCGCTTCACTCCTAGTGAACGACGCCAAATGCGCTACGAAAAATTCCGTAAAATTGGTGTCTTTACTGAACTTTCCCACTCATAAAACTTCAGCTACTTGATGAGAATAGCGGCAATGCTATAATTGCCTATGTCAGTTAAAGATTTTTAACAATCTTTGAAGTCATAGGCATTTGTATTTTTAGTCATGAGTCAACTGCTAAGCCTTACGTTCTGTCCCTATGGCTAATATAGAAACTTGTAGTTCTTGGTAGGAGGTACAAACCGCGTACTCGTTAAACTACTAAGCTGACTATCCCCTTCAATTATGATATGAATTTCTAGGGAGTAGGAGCGCAAATGTCTTACCTATTCCAGTACGAGCGGCGATGCTGTACAGATATTAGCGGTTTCTACAACTTTTCCAACTGTCATCTACAGTTTCTTCTAACCCTATGGAATATGTGAGATGCGGAAAATATCTCTTTGCAATACAAAATAGCAATTGTCGAAGAAAGTTAATCGGATTCTTAGGTTTGTTTAATCTATCGACACTACGAGACTTATATAACAAAGTAGTGACGTGGTTATCAAACCGTTAAACAATTTGAAAGTTAATTCTTGAGCTTCCTTTGCTACCACAACAGGCAGTTATTGATGAATTGACTATCGTGCCTGGGGCTGGCACACTCTAGCTAGTCATAAGTCTATTGTCTTTGGTTTTTGCTAATAATACAGACTCATGACTGCTGACTCATTACTCCTAATCAAACCTTCATTAATACTCGACACCATGACTATTGCTCGTTCCAACGGTTCCAATTGCTCTCAACAATCTCCTCTTGTTCCAGACTTGACAGAAGCCATCTCCACAAGACCAGACCGCAACACTCACAATGGGCAGCAAGCTGATTTGCACCCGCAAACAGAAGAGCAGATGGAGCAGATGACGGACGCCGTGCGGACTCTACTGGTGGGTGTAGGAGAAGATCCCGAACGCGAGGGATTGCTGAAAACACCCAAGCGGGTAGCAGAGGCAATGCGGTTTCTCACCAGCGGCTATAACCAGTCTTTAGAAGAAATCGTCAACGGAGCCATCTTTGATGAAGGCCATAATGAGATGGTATTAGTACGGGACATCAACGTTTTTAGCTTATGCGAACACCATATGTTGCCATTTATGGGCAAAGCTCATGTTGCCTATATCCCTAATCAAAAAGTTGTGGGATTGAGCAAGCTTGCTCGTATTGTCGAGATGTATTCCCGACGCTTGCAAGTACAAGAAAGGCTCACTCGCCAAATTGCTGAAGCAATTCAGATGATTCTAGAACCACAGGGAGTTGCCGTTGTGATGGAAGCTACACATATGTGCATGGTTATGCGGGGTGTGCAAAAACCTGGTTCCTGGACTGTGACAAGCGCAATGCAGGGTGTGTTTCAAGAAGAGCATAAAACTCGTGAAGAATTCTTCAACTTAATTCGTCACCAATCATCGTTATTCTAAGTCCTCAGCACTGAGAACAGTGAACAGTTATCAAGCAAAAAATAACTGATAACTGTTAATCACTTAGCACTTTGAACGCAGCTTCTCAAACAACTTAGCTACCTTGTCTAAATCCTTATCTCCTGGGGCACGTTCTACACCACTCGATAAGTCAATGCCACTAGGCGTTATCTGAGTCAAAGCTTGTATAATATTCTCTGGAGTGAGTCCCCCCGCCAAAAACCAAGGACAGCTAGGGCTGAATTGCTGCAACATTGTCCAGTCTAGAGTTGTGCCTGTACCACCTAGTTGCTGTGGATGGTAAGCATCAAGTAACAGCGTATCTCCTTTTGAAGTATAAGTTTCTACTTTTTCAATATCCTCAAAGGTACGGATTCTCAAAGCTTTAATAATTTCTACATTTGGTAGCAATTGACGCAACTGGTGACAAAATTCCGGGGATTCATCTCCGTGCAGTTGAACGCCAGTTAAGCCAGAATGAACTACTGTTTGAGTAATTTCAAGAGCAGTGGAGTTGGCAAAAACTCCAATTTTGTCGATTTTTTCGGGCAGTTGTTCCACGATAGCCCGAATCTGCTCTACTTTAACATAGCGGGGTGAGGTTGGAACACAAATAAATCCTAATGCTGTTGCACCAAGGGAGGCGATCGCCTTCCCCTGTTGTGGTTGAGTTATTCCGCAAATCTTTACCCGCATAGATATTTTTGATAATAGTAGTAATAGTTACATAAAACCAAAAATGTATAAACAATTTCAAGTTCTTTCCCTTATAATTCTATAATTTTTATGGCTTAGCAATAAGCAGTCAGCACATAGCTAGCCAAATGCGAATGACTGACCACTTGTCAATTTTTCTATTTAGGAGATAAAAGCTTGATTTCATCAATCTTACTAGCAGCCGCCGCCAATGTCCCCGCAACACCTGAGTGGAACCCCACAGTAGGAATCATCATCAGCGTCAGCTGTTTGGTAGTTCTTTTGCTGACATCGTTTATTAAATCTCCCAAGGTAGGTCCCAAATTGCCTGTACTTTCCATAAGTCTTCCAGCATTCATTGGTGCTATGTGTTTTGGGCATATTATTGGCATTGGCATCGTTCTAGGGCTGACAAATATTAGTAATCGCCTCTAGATTTTTAGATATCACGTTCTTTATCACACTATGTCGATCTCTTTACTTGGGAAAATTAACATCTTCCCCAAGAAAGAGAATTCTGCTATTTCATTAGACTTCGTGGCAGTTGTCAGGGAAAAGGTTAAGGGGGAACTCACCGGTTCCCTCTGGGGATAAGGGGGAGGGAGGAAGGAAAAATAAAAACCCTTTACCCTTTTACCCAACTCGTGGCAATTGGGACTTTTGCAAGAGTCCTATTGATTAGAGCATAAACCTAGAAGCAGGAACTATGGTTGAGGCACAGCATTGCTGTGCCTCAACCATATGGTTTGTCGTTGCTGCACATAAAAACCGTCGTAAATTGCTGCGTCGCTAGTTCAGTTGCTCGCTCTTCAGAATTGTCTATTCTAGAAATTGGAGCCTATAAACTCGGCCATGCTGCAGTATCCAAATCTCAGCAAGCATAGTTGGTGCCGCAACATTATATATGTGTAAAAAACAACATATGAGACGTCTTTCTGGACGGTTGAAAATATCTAGTTTTAGGAAAATGTAATGCAAACAAATTGGAAAATCGGGTCTTTATTCGGAATTCCACTGTTTTTAGACCCTCTGTGGTTTGTGATTTTAGGGCTGGCAACCCTTAACTTTGGAGTCGCTTACCAAGCATGGGGAACGACTCTAGCTTGGAGTGCTGGAGTGGTGATGGCATTGCTGCTCTTTGGTTCAGTATTATTGCACGAATTGGGTCATAGCTTAGTTGCGCGATCGCAAGGTATAAAAGTCAATTCGATTACCCTGTTTCTGTTTGGTGGTATTGCTTCTATCGAAGAAGAATCCAAAACCCCAGGAAAAGCATTTCAAGTTGCAATTGCTGGACCATTCGTGAGTGTTGTCCTGTTTGTCCTCCTCAGCCTGCTAGTAAATGTTTTGCCTGATAACAGTCCTGCCAGCGTTATGGTTGGAGATTTAAGCAGAATCAACTTAGTTTTGGCACTGTTCAACCTGATTCCTGGTTTGCCTTTAGATGGCGGACAAGTTTTAAAAGCAGCTTTGTGGAAAACAACAGGGAACCGTTTTCAAGCGGTACGGTTAGCAGCAAAAGCAGGGCAAATTTTGGGTTATGGGGCGATCGCCCTAGGCCTGGCAGTAGATTATTTTACTGGGGAATTAGTCACTGGTTTGTGGATAGCTTTGTTAGGTTGGTTTGGTATCCGTAATGCTAATAGCTATGACCGCATAACAATTTTACAAGAAACCTTACTCAGTCTGGTTGCCGCTAATGCCATGACTCGTGAGTTTCGGGTCGTCGATGCTAATCAGACTTTGCGTTCTTTCGCCGACTCCTACCTTTTGGAGACTAACACTCCTGGAGTTTATTTTGCCGAATCTGATGGACGTTACCGGGGCATCATTTCCATAGACGATTTGCGCCTTGTGGAAAGAAGTGAATGGGAAACCCTAACGGTGCAAAGTATAGTGCATCCCCTGACAGAAATTCCCACTGTTGTTGAGTCAACTCCTATAGCAGAGGTGATTAACAAGCTGGAAAATGAACAATTACCCCGCATCACCGTGCTTTCTCCTGCTGATGCTGTCGCTGGTGTGATTGATCGAGGGGATATTGTGCAGGAGTTAGCACAAAAGTTAAATTTGCGGATCACTGAAGCCGAGATTAAGCGGATAAAAGAGGAAGGGAGTTATCCGCCTGGTTTGCAATTAGGAGTTATTGCAAAATCGCTGCAATCGTAAACAGTTGTTAATATATTTGGGGTGCCAACAAAGTAAAGCACCCCAAGTATGCTTTTCTATAAATTTTGTTTTATAACAAAATTTATAGAAAAGCTTGCACACCCAATTGTTTCTGCTTACTGGAGTTATCTTGAACTAAAATTTTGTCCCCTAGACTAATGCGGCCTTGGATAGAGTCTTTTTGGTTCAAAGCTATAGCCAGCTATAGCCAGTGGAAGCTTTGGAATTGGGTTTGGCTTGTATTAATACAGCATTACCAACGCGATCGCCTGCATGATTGTTGGTTCAATCACTGTGGTCTATTTACCGGAAAATTGCTGTAATGAGCGGTAAAAGCGCACTTGCTTAATTTGCGATAGTTAGTCCGGCGAACTTGAGAAGGTTAGCGAAGATGACTTCTCCATTGCCTCCTAGGATGGGCTTCCAGTGTTCAGGTGCTGCATTGAAGTAGGACTCACTATCCGAATCCAACAGACCATAAAACACCTCGGCTACAATCCGACCGCCCACCCAGCCTAGCTGGGTTTTGGCTCCACCTCCATTGAGTAGTTGTTCTTCGTTGAACGTGCCATCTTTATCTAATTTGATTGCATCCACCACTGAGGCTTGAGCCTCAGCCAAGATATAAAACCACAGAGGAGTATCTGTTTGAAGAGTTGAATCGATTTCTTCAAATTTGAACAATGCCTCCCCATTCTTTCCTTCAACCGCTTTTCTCGTAGATAGGTACTTTGGTTCTAGTATTTTAACCGGAAAACAATTTTTCTTGAGTACATTTGCGATCGCTTGTCCGCCTTGCACTTTATATGTGTTGCCACGAAGTAAGTTGAGGAGGGCTAACGAAGGGCGCGGAGGATTAACCTCTTTGTCTGGTAACTTATCAGGGCTTATTGTGTCCTCAACTTCCTTAACCAATCCCCCAACCGTCGCGCTGGTTGGTAGCACCGGAGGTGGCAAAACACCAAGTGGATCTACCAAGGTTGGATCAATTTTGTAAGCAAATTGTAGCCGGACTTCAGGACGCGGTTTTTCATCTGCGGCCTGGTCTCGAGGTTCGGTGGGGAAAACGCCAGGTTTCGTATTTGGAAAAAAGCGACCCCAGTCATCAATGACATGGGTTTTCGGTAGTGGATCAAATCCCAGCAAACTGTCTTTGTCGTCATCTTCTGGGTTCTTGGGTGGCATGCTGGGTGGGAAAATACTCAAGCGTTTGTTTGTATTGAGCCGATAACCTGTCCTTACTCCTGAGTGTCCAAAGCGGTAAGCCGCCACCACAAACTCGCGGGGCAAGTTTTGACGCTTGTCTTTAGTATAAAGGGCGTAGAGTTTTTGCCGCTTTTCACGTGTTGTGGCTTCCTTAAGGTCAGCAAGCACTTCAGCTTTGACAATGCGCGGTAAAAAGTCTTCGATCACCAGCTTTTGATAAGTCCAGCGCACCTCATTGCGTGCTTGATTAAATAGGGCAGTACCAGTTAATTGTGGATCATCTTTCTTAAGCTTTTGAACCACTGCATTGTGATATTTTACAAATGCCAAATGGATTTGGCTGATGATAGAGTTTTCATCATTGCGCTTGTCGCCAATAATAGCACGACCGTTGGGGCTACGCAGTAAGTCTTCAGTTGCTTGCTCAACACTTAATTGATTCTTATCACTATCTTTGAACAGCAAAGTGGCACCGTCCTCAGCATATAAGAAAGGCTGAGCATCCGGTCCGTCGCCATATAACGAATCCAAATCAAAGCGTGGCGTACGCAAGTTGCTAGGTAAACGATCTTGTTGTCCCGCATCTGCTGGGTTCAGTGATGATGTGTTATCGAAGGTCAGATCGTGATCGATGAATTGACCAAAGTAGGTATAGCCTGCTGGTACCCAAAGGTTTTCTTCAGGATCTGGTCCATCTTTAACCGTATCAACTTCTGCCTTTATATTTGCGGCAAGTTCCACAAGTTTATGTGTTGGATAGCCTTCTTTTCTTAATTCCAGTAGAGTCGTAAATTCTTGTTCCCGTGTCCCGACAGAACCGTGACCAAATCCACTCATATAATGTTCCTTAATGAAGGTTGAGTTTGAGTAAGGATAATAGATACCCTTTGATTCTTTATTAGGTGTAAGTGAAATTAACTTATGCACTTACCACGGGGTATAGCCGCACCCACGCAATTGAAGTAGTCACTCATTGTCGCTAATGGGGTAAAAATAGCCCAGACACTGTTGGCAAATTCGGAAATCATTTATGCCAAACTTGTCAATGAGCCCGATGAACTGATTGATACCATTTCTCTGTAAACTTGCACTTAATACTTACTCTTTAATTCTTGGCGTCCTTGGCGACGCCAGTCGCCTCAAGTCGGGAGACTTGCCCACGGCGCTGGCTCGTCTATGTCCTGCGGACACGCTGCGCTAAGGCGGTTCGTTTCATAAATATTAAGTGCATCTATGGCTACGCCGCGCAAACTATCATGGACAATTGGTATGAGTACCTTTTGAGCAGCTAACCGGATAGCAAAATCCTGGCTGAAGCAAGTAGAGTACGCAGTCAGTCGGTAGGAAGCTGACTGAAAAGGGGTAGCTCCCTTCGGTATCCTTTGGTATGGGGTCAACAAGTGCGATACGCATGATTGCGTCTGCGCTCTGCGCAATCGCCCATCATACAGATGCTTGAAAATGTGCGATCTGCGCGGAGCGCAGCAGCGTTTGCGCAGCGCCCCCTTAGGGGCTAGCTATCGCCTGATCATAATTTCCAGCTGCAAAAGCTTGCACGCCCAATTGTTTCTCGTTACTGAGGTTGTCTTGAACTAAAATTTTGTCCCCTAGACTGATGCGGCTTTGCATAGGGTTTTATTGGTTCAAAGCTGTAGCCAGTGGAAGCTTTGGGATTGGGTTTGACTTGTATTAATACAGCATTATCAACGCGATCGCCTGAAGGTAAAAACTTAATTGCACCTGTTGCTCCCTGTAGGGAAAAAGTACCAGATAACGCTTGTTGTACTCCGTCTCTAGTATCCTTTTGTTTAAGTGCTGCTGCAATGACTTTGGTAGCATCAAAGGCGGTAGCTGTACGCCAGGTAACTAAGTCTGTATCACCCCATAATTTGTATGCATTTTGGACAAAGTTTTTGTCGGGGGAGAGGGTGGCGTCCCAAGGAACTGCTATCACCATCCCGTTAACAGCATCGCCAGCAGCCAGAGTATCTTTGGTTTGTAAACTGGGGTTTCCTAATAACGTAATTTGACCTTGATTTGCTTTGGCGAGTGCGTTAAGCGTAGCTCTGCCTACGGCAATCGCTCTATCCATTCTGTTTACTTGAGGGTTCAGAAGTATGGCATTTACACCTTGTTCTTTTGCATTTTTTATAATAGTTTTTGGCTGGAAATTCTTGGACGCAAAATCGCAATCAATATTAATTAATTGAATTTTTTTTTGCTCAATTGCCTTCTCAAAATCATTTTTAAATGACTGGTCTGCTGCGTTAGAATCATTACAGGTACCAATTCTGTTTTTGCCAGTAGTTTTAGTATATTGCGCCAGAGCATCTGCAATTGTCGTAAAGCTGATAACTGTCCGATAGATATAGTTACCGTCGGTGCGATCTGAGCGATCTGTTAATCTTGTGGAACTACTGGTTGGTGAAATCATCACCAATTTTCCCGCCTGATATTTCTCAGAGGCTGGAAGGCTAGCATCGCTGCTGTTATGCCCAACAACTGCTAATATATCTTTTTCTTGCACAAATCTATCAGCAACCTTTACAGCAATAGCAGGATTGTTATCATCGTTTGCGATTTCAACTTTCAATAACTTCCCATTCATACCACCTTGATGATTTATCTCTTGTTGAGCTTGTGCCACTCCCCGGAGAATTTCTTGGGCAACATTGGGGTTAGTGGCAATGGGAACGGGAACACCAATTGTCAGTGCTGGTTTTTGAGCAATCTTGGCATTATTTAGATATATCAACGTTTCTGGATCGTTAGGATACTGCCGCAAAGACTTTTCAAACTTACTGATTGCTAGGTTGTAATTTTCCTGTCGAAACGCCTGTACGCCCTCTTTTTTATAGGAAGTTGTGAATGTCCTCACTAATATTTTATCGCCAGAACTAAACCGAGCACGGGATTGAAATTCATCAATAACACGCCATGAAATAACACCAAAACTTGCTATTGCACCGACAACAATAGCTGTTTGCAAAGCAACTTTTTTCCAACTTTGCTGTTGATGCTGTCGGGGATATTTCAGTTCTGCTGCTGCGGTATTTTGATAAATAACGGGTAGCCACGAAGCACAAGGATACTGATTTTCCCATTCTTCTTGCAAGCGTGCACGAGCTTGTTGTACAGATGCATATAGAGATTCACCAGCCGCAAATGCCGTGAGAAAATATTCCAAAAAATGTTGTGCTACTATATCGGGAACAGGCTCGCGCATGACAATTGTATAGGGAATGCGTGCATCAGCCAAATTACGTGCCAGTCCAAGTCCATCGCAAGAGTTAAAAATTGCTAGTTTTAATCCTTTTTGGACAGCATGTCTGAGACTATGGCGTAGATGTTCCAACGGTAAACTCTCGTTGGCATTAATTTTAATCTCTCCCGAACTATCATCTTGTTGGCTACAACTGTGTCCGGCAAAAAATAAAATATCCCAAGATTTCGTCCATAATTTATCTCTCAGTTCTTGAGATGATGGTTCTATTAACGATTCAATTATTGCGCCTGGTAAATTGTTTTCTAGGGCTGACAAATCTTGTGTAATATTGATACCTTGATTGTCGCCCAAAACGGCGAGGATTTTAACAGGAGTTTTTAACTTCTTTTTAGATGGTTCGTACTCCGAACTTACTATAATTTCCGGTTTGGGATGACTGAAAAGATCCCATAAATGCCAAGGAAGTCGCTGTAGCAAAGATTCTTGCGTTTGCAAAATAAAGCGCACATCCTGTAAATTACCAATTTTTAGTAAAAATTGTCGCTCTAATTTTCGTACTGATGGTTGATTTAACCATTCGTTGAAACTGGATTGAAACTTTTGAGCAGCTTGATTACAATCTTCTAAAGTAGATACATTTGTTATTTGACTCTCAGGAAGGGTGATTAACCAATTGGCTGGTAAGTTACGATAAATTCTTTGCCAATTTTCGTAGTTTTCCTTAACTGCCAATGCGGGCGGTAACCTACCAGAAAATTCGTCATAATCAGGTCTACCTTCTTCGCCAATTCTAACTCTGACAGGAAATCCTTTCTCAAAACTGCCTTGTTCAATCCCGAAGATAACCCGCATGTCCACTTTTCTTACCCTGTACTCATTGACTTAGCTAAATGATAAAGTGTTCCGTAATGCTTGCATTATTTATACTAACCTGAACTCCGAATCTTTCACCGAATTCTGCACAAAATTTTAATTGGATGTAATTATCAACTTCTCTGGCTTTGACTTCAAGAAACGGCTGTCCATTTTCATACAATCCAGCTAATTGCAAGTTTGGTGGTAGGTAGGGCTGGTTTCCTATCGGATATACTCGCAACAGAACAGCAACAGTTTTGTCAGGTTTAGATAAAATTGCTACCATTAAAGCCACTGGATTATTGGCGAGTTGCATCCCTAAATCCATGATGCGTCTAGCACTGATAGCAGAGTGCTTTGGTTCTATCGTCCACAAAGTTTCTGCAAGCTTCCAACGCTTTTCTTCATCTTCGCTTGTTCTTAAAAGCTGAGCAAGTACATCGGTAACACTAACAGAGTTAATGTTATCCTCAGGTGATTCTACGTCTTCAACTTGATTACCAGACATTTTTTCTAAAAGTTCTAATGGTAAGTTGTTTTCCCAACTGCGATGGGGATATAATTGATCAATTACTTTCCATACTTCTTGTGATGTATTTAACTGAAATCCTCCTGTCCGTCTAAAACGAAAGGCTACTTGAGGACTTCTTTGACAGGATAATTCTTCAATACTTTGCCATTGGGATTTGTAGATACCTTCTAGCCATTGCCGCAAATGCACAAGATGGGAAGATTCTATTAATCTTTCCAATGGTTGCAACTCTTCAATGTCAATTTGTGATGTTTGAATATCAGGTAAAAATCCCCTGATTTTTCCTTCTTTACAGGTTTGATTTAGTTCTACAACAACATAACCAATACGATTGTCCCAAACATCAGGAGGAACATAACAAAGGCGATCGCCTGTCCTGATTGCTCTACATTCTAAACGTCCTACTCCGGTAAGCAATAAATCTGCAACATCTGCCATCAAGCGCCCGTATTGATTCCAGCTATAACTGGCTTCTAATTCAGTCGGAATATCCAGCATTTCTAAGTAGCTCTTGACCACTAGTACAGCTAGAGTATTTACATACACTTGTTTAGCTTTTTGTTGAGTTGGTTGTTCTTGGGCAAATTCCAGAGCAGTTTCTCGAAATTTCGCCGGAATGGGAATAGAGATGATTTGCTGTTGGGTGGAGTAACTCATAGCCGTTAATTCAAAAATTAGGACTCGATATTAAAATAACCTTCGCTGTCAAAATAACCTTGGGATTTGCCAAAATTGAGAAGGCGGGGAAAACACTCACGTTGATAGAACCTGCTGAGGGTGGATATGGATACGCCGAACTCTTGAGATAAATCTTGCCAGGGAGTTTCGGGTGGTAAGCGACGTTCTATCAAAACTAGACAGTTGATATCTGGACGATTTTGTACGTGGATGCGACGCAAATTATTGGCTTCTTTTTTTAACCATTCCTGGATTTCTTGTAATATGGGTGGTGCTTGCGATCGTGCTGGAATTAAATTTACTGGATCTAGCTCTTCACCATTTTGATCTTGTATGGGATGAATTGTATTATTACTACCAACCCTACGACTATCTTCTAACCTGTACTTCAAATACCCGTTGAGCCATGTTATGATACTACCTTTTTCTGGATTGTAGGGATTCTTGGCGGTAGAAGCCTCACAAAGATTGCAGCAAAAATATAGCCAGGTTTTTTGTAGTGCTTCCTCCGCATCAGGTACGCCCGTACCCCGCAACAGTTTACCTGTTTTTTGAATTAGTAAAAAAAGTTTGTGCAATCCTTTTTGACGTTCAATACTACCTCTCGGATGCTGACAGGTTTGTTTCACAAGTTGAAGGATTTGTACTTCTAATTCATCCATACTGTCATCGTCAGTCTGATTTGATTGTTCAGGGTTACCTGGCAATAGTCTTGGCATAACTTACCCCTACAAGTCTTATGGCTACTTTTCCAGATGTGATCTGATTTCGTACTTGCTATTTTTGTCTTCAGACTTAAATTGATTGATAACCTTTGTAACATCGACACCAGTTGTCTGCCGTAACTGCTCTAAGAATGACGCCATTTTGGGAACACTACCACCATTTGTAGCATCAATGACAGTCAAATTGTCTACCTGTACCTCTGGGACTCCTGCAGCCAACATTCGCAACAATGGTTCTAATTTTTGGAAGATGAAGATTTCTCGGGCAGATGCACCAGCGTTTTGCCAAGATTCGGCTAGATACTGCGTCCCGGCTGCTTGGGCTTTACCCTGTTCAACAATGCGGGCTGCATCTCCTTTTGCTTTGGCGATCGCCCGTTGGGATTCTGCTTCTGCTGGTGCAACCACATCAGCTTGTAACTGATTTTCAACCTGTTTGATGCGTTCGGTTTGCACCCCAACTTCTGCCTGCACCTTTGCTACTTGGGCATTAACAACCGCTTCTACCTCTGCGATCATAGCAGTCCGCTTTGTCAGCGCGTCTTTAACTCTGCGTTCTGCGTCTGCTTTAGCAATTTCTAAATCCCGTTCAATTTGTTTGAGTTTGGTAATACGGTTATTTTCTGAAACTTTAATTATTGCCTCGGCTTTAGCTTGGGCTTCTCCTATACGCGCATCTCGCAACAATTCTGCCTGCTGCTTGCGTCCAATTGAATCAAGATAGCGCACCTCATCGAAGATATTCTTAATTTGCAAGTTGTCTAGTACCAATCCCAGCTTTTCCAAATCGTCTTCAGCTTCTTCAAGCAGGGTTTTGGCGAAGGCTATTTTATCTTCGTTTACCTGTTCTGGCGTCAGGTTTGCCAATACTCCTCGCAGATTTCCCTCTAACGTCTCCTTTGCCAACTGTTCGATATCTTTGCGGCTTTTACCCAAGAGTCGCTCAATTGCATTGTAAATTGTCGGTTCTTCTCCAGCAATTTTGATATTTGCGACTCCTTCAACTGTCAGGGGAATTCCGCCTTTTGAGTATGCATTCGATACTCGCAACTCAATAATCATGTTTGTCAAATCCATGCGGAAAGTTTTCTCTAATAGCGGGGTTTGAATCCTACTACCTCCTTTCACTAAACGGTATCCAACCGAACTCCCATCACCAAGAGAAGTGCGACTGCCAGCGAAGATGAGTACTTCACTTGGTTGACAAATATAGTATAAGTTACGAATCACCCACCAACCGGCGGCAGTTCCAGTACCAAAAATTCCCAGTAGTAAAGCGATTATTTCCATAATCTTTCTCCAGAATTCAAGTGTAATTTGTAGAACATTAAAACAGGTTAATTAACGTCATTAGCTTTGGGTAGGCGTTAAGCGTAGCTCTGCCGTAGGCAATCACTCATTTCAGGAATTGTCGTTCCTTTGCTTTTGTACCCAAAAGATGTGAGTTGGGGGACTTTACCCATAACTTGTTTCGCTGGGGTGCGTTCAACGGGATAACGAATCTGCTCTGGATATACTCGGAAAGAATCGAAGAAATTAGCTGTTTCTGTAGTTAATTCACCAGGTGCTACAGCTCCAAGAAAGTACATGCGTCGTTTAACTATAAAAGACTGATATTGTCCAAAGGCTCCATTAGAATGTTGCACCACAAACTCTGTACCAGGATACCCCTCAATCACAAGATCGGTACTCCGAACGACTTTACCAGACAACTCTTGTTTACCAGAGAATTTCTTTCGGAATTCATCTTGCATAATTTTCCGAAGCCCTAAAGTAGATAGATATTCAGTTTCTTTAGGTAAGTCTACGTAGAGGATGAAATATACCGTTTTAGTTGTTGGACTTTCAGAACTTAATTGTTGGGGTTTCTTCTCGGTTATACGCCCTGGCATCCAAATTTGAGTATCGCCCTGTGCTGTGGAATAAGTAACATCGTTGGCAATGAGATCTGGCTGGTTAGGTGCTATAAACACTACATTATGATGGGATACTGGTTTGTTAACCAATGCTGCAGATGGGTTCTGCGTTCCCAAAGTCACCGCAATCATGGTAATAGCAAAAGTTTTTAAGGTGTTCATAAAAAACCTCGGGAGTTTGGAAATAGTGAGTGACTTAAAACCTTAGTCCTTTCCTTGATTGAGAGTTCCTGTGACATCAATACCAAGGGTTTGATTGACGCTTTCTAGGAACTGAAATACAATTTCGGGATAAACGTTGACTAAGCTGGCTAAAGATTTTCCATCACCGTTGTCAATCACGTTGACTTTCTTGAGTTGAATACGCTTGGGAATCTGCACTGCTTCTTGGAGTACAGTTTCAATTTGTTGGATTAGGAATAATTTGGAAGCATCTGTTCCAGTTTGCTGCCAAACTTGGGAGAGAATATCGTTTACTAAAGCTGCGGCTTTAGCATTTTCTTCCAAAGAAGCGGCTTCCCCTCTGGCGCGGAGTTCTTGGGCTTGGCGTTCGGCTTGGGCTGGGAGAATTTCATCTGCTTGTAAGCGCAAGCGTTCTAATTCTGAACGTAATGCTTGCAGAACTTGTTCAGCTTTTGCCTTCTTTTCTTGAGCAACAGCTGTGGTAATTTCTTCTTCACAGCGGGCTTTTTGTCCTAGCTTTGCCTTGATTGTGCGGAGTTCGTTTTCTTTCTCCAGCACAATAATTCTGTCTTGGGTTTTGGCGACTTGGGCGTGTTCCTCACATTGGGCTTCTATTTGTTCTGCTTGGGCGATCGCATTTGATTCAGCAATTTCCGCATTTTTGACAACAAGAGCAATTTGCTTGCGTCCCCAAGATTTGAGATAATCTACATCATCAGAAACACTTTGAATTTTCAGGGTGTCGAGTTGTAATCCTAGTTTTGTAAGGTCACGGCTAACATCAGAGGCGATACGGTGGGCAAAACTGAGGCGATCTTCATTGAGTTCTTCAGGTGTGAGGGTGGCGACGACACCCCGCAGATAACCTTCTAGAGTTTCGCGAGAAACACGAGTTAATTCTGAGCGATCGCGATCCAAAAAGCGTTCAATAGCATTACCCACAACTCCTGGATCTGTGGAAATTTTCACATTGGCAATTGCTTGGATATTTAAAGGTGTTCCTCCTTTGGCGTAAGCATTCCGTACCTCCACCCGTACCGGCATAGTGGTGACATCCATACGCTTAACAGTTTCCACAATCGGAATACGAATAGCCCGTCCACCTAATAGCACTCGATAACCGACTTCTTGTCCATCCTGAGTACGCCACCTACGTCCAGAAAGAACCAATACTTCATTGGGTTTGCAGATACACAAAAAAGATTTAACGAACCATACAAATATAACAGCGCTAAAGATAGAAAGTGCAATGGGGATACTGCTAAAAAGTAATCCTTCAACACCATTGTTGTTCTTGTTTGTAGGTGTGTCAATATTAATTTGTGCTACTGGCACCGTCGCTATGTTTTGCTGAAATTTCATAGTTAGTAGTTAGTCATTAGTGATTAATTGTTGTTTTTAGTGCGTGGTCTTTTGTGTTATTTTGCCTCAAGTTACCTCACTCTCTACACAGATACCACCCATACTTTATTGCCCTTCATGCTAACAACAACAACACGGTCACCTTGATGAAGTTGTTGAGTTTCGTCAGTAAAGGCAACAAAATCTACTAAAGAACCTTTAAGATTAACACGTACCTTTCCAGGACTGTTGTCATTCAAAGGAATTTCTACCGTTCCAAAACAACCGATGATATTATCACTACGTACCAAGCTATCTACTACTTGGCGTCGTCGTTGGAGAGAAATTAATCCAACTATTAATACACCACCGATAATTCCCACAGCAACTGCAATTCCCGCAATTATCAGGATTAAGCTCTTCATTTCCTCCTGTCCAATTAATGAATAAATCCCTATATGTTTTTCAGTTGGAGTGGAACAAAATTATCTATCTTGTTACAGAACTTTACAATTGACTTTTCTTCCGATAAAAAGTAGGAGACTATTTCAGCCACCGCCACAACTACCGCCATCACCGCCACCGCCACTGTAATCATTGCCGCCACAGCTACCGTAATCATTGCCGCCACCGCCACCGTAATCATTGCCGCCACAGCTACCGTAATCATTGGTAGTAACATTAGTATTATTATTGCTACTAGTACCACCGTAATCATTGCCGCCACCGCCACCGTAATCATTGCCGCCACAGCTACCGTAATCATTGGTAGTAACATTAGTATCATTATTGCTACTAGTACCACCGTAATCATTGCCGCCACCGCCACTGTAATCATTGCTAATTACTGGAATGTTTTGTTCATACTCGTGATGGTAAGAACAGTTTTGACAGTGGCAGATTACCCTGCGCCTTCCTGAATAACTAGTGGTTGCTGGAACTAAAACTTGTTGAGTCCGTTTAAGGTTGAACGTTTTGCATTGAGGACAGTGTCGATTTTTGATGAAATTAGCTAGGCAAAAAATAGCGATCAAAAAAAATACAACAAAGATCCAAAAATGGAAGTTAAAGAAGTTGTCTGGTTGCCCATTAGGTTGAGACAGGTTGTTGTCTTGTTGCAACTTAGATGGCACTTCTTGTGCAGCAACATGAGTAAGCGTGATAAAAAATCCAACAAAAAAAGCGATTGATGGAAAAATAATTCGTTTAATCAGGCGTTTAATCAGGCGTTTATTCATACTTTTCTGTTTTAGCAATATCGCATGCGTGGCATGGGAGTGTTAAAAAATATTCCTATCATCAATACCCCAGAAACAGTAAGACTGTTCAAACAGTGAACAGTGAACAGTGAACAGTAAACAGTGAACAGTGAACAAGGGGTGAACGAGTCCGTTTCCTACCTGATAACTGATAACTGATAACTGATAACTGGTAACTGATAACTGATAAGTAAGACAGAGGATATAGCACAAATGCTATATCTCTGCCGTCACGGAACGCAGCTCAACAAAATGAATATCACGCTAAGTGATATTTGGATTAGTGTTGGCTCTATATGTTCTTCAGTTGGAGTGGAAGAAAGTTTTCTCTTTTGTTACAAAACTTTACGATTGAGCGAAACCTCACTAACAAAAGCAAGTATGCCGTTTCGCATCCTTGCCAGAGGTTATCATAAAGTTTGATATGCATCGCCACAAACACCATGAACCCCGAAATTGCTCGTCATCTTTGGAAATTACTTTGGCAAGATTACAGCATCCGGGTAAGTTATGCCCGCACCTACGCACAAATGATCACTGATGCGGGTGGGACTGTTGCTAATGATCACATTGCTTTTCGATCTTTACGCATGGAGGTAGACAGTCCACAGGGTAAGGTTAATTTGGGTATTGACTATTTAGGACAACTTGCCGAGGCTTTGGGCTACGAGGCGGCTGGGGAATACTCTTTTCCTGAAAGCCATCTTTACGCCCGTCACTATCGCCATCCTCAGCAAGAGGAATTTGATTTGCCCAAGTTGTTTATCAGCGAGTTGATTGTTGATGAATTGCCAGAAGAAACTGTCCACCTTATCCGACAAACTGTTTCCAACGTGAATTTATTTCATTATTCAGCAATTCTCCAGGCGTTCGCTACTGAGACTAAACGCGTTGCCAAAGAACTCCATAGAATCTTTACGTGCCCTTGGCAACCTCCCCGGCGTTCTGTAGTGGAAGAAGTGAACAAGGTAACTCAATATGGTGCTTGGGTGCTGCTGCACGGTTATGCTGTCAATCACTTTACAGGCTACGTTAATCGTCAGAATACCTCAAAATACCCAGATATTGAGACTACTGCCCGTAGTTTAGCTAACTTGGGTGTGCCAATGAAAGCTGAGATTGAGGGGGATATTGCCAGTGGTTTGCGGCAAACGGCAACTCAAGCAGTTACTGAAGTTGTCACAGTCTTAGAAGATACTGTAGATGTCAAAATTCAACTCCCTTGGACTTATGCCTACTATGAAATTGCCCAACGCTATATGGTAGAAGTGGAAGCAGATCAGCGGGTGTTGTTTGATGGTTTTCTAGGAAAGAATGCCCAGCAGTTGTTTGAAATGACGCGATTGAATATGAGTTAGTTTTCTAAATAAGAATAATGTAGAGACGTAGCATGTGACGTCTCTACATTATTCTTATGTTGGATTTCCCCACGGTAAGTCCAACCTACATAAAATTTTCAACCCTTATTTATGGTGTGGTGTCACTAAGCGGGAGACAATTGTTTGACTTTTTCTTCCATTGATTCCATCAGTGATTGATAGGGCTGAATAAATTTGTCAATCCCTTCATCTAAGACAAGATCCATCACTTGATCCAGATTAATCTTGATATCTGGATCTTTAAGACTGTCAATCAACTGATATGCTTCTTTTACCCCAGTCTCAAGCCGATTAGCAACATCGCAGTGATCTGCGCAGGCTTCTATTGTTGCTGGGGGTAGAGTATTAACGGTATCTGAACCTATTAACTCGTTAACGTACATCACATCGCTGTAGGTGGGATCTTTGGTACTGGTAGAAGCCCACAGTAGTCGCTGCACGTTGGCTCCTTTGTCTGCTAAAGCTTTCCAACGCTCACTCTGGATAATTTCTTTGTATTTTTGGTAAGCAATTTTAGCGTTAGCAATTGCAACTTTGCCTTTAATTGCAACTAAGCCTGCTTCTATTGCCAAATCCTCAGTGCCAATTGTCTTGATTCTTTCCTCAACGACTTGGTCAATTTTAATGTCAATTCGGCTGAGGAAGAAACTAGCAACAGAGGCTATTTTGCTAACATCTTGACCCTTATTTACTCTTGCTTCCAAACCTCGAATGTATGCCCAAGCCGCCTCTTCATAGCTTTTAATCGAGAACAGTAAGGTAACGTTGACATTAATTCCGTCGCTAATCACCTGCTCTACTGCTGGTGCGCCGCTGAGAGTTCCGGGAATTTTTATCATGACATTTTCCCGCCCAATTTCACGATAATATCGCTGCGCTTCACCAATCGTAGCTTTTGTATCGTGGGCGATAGTTGGAGGAACTTCGATGCTGACGTAGCCATCCAAGCCTCCAGACTCTTCGTAGATAGGGCGGAAAATATCACAAGCGTTGCGGATATCTTCAAAGATTAGGGATTCGTAAATTTTGGAAACAGGTAAACCTGCTCGAATTCCTGCTTCGATATCAGCATCATAGAGCGCATTTCCGGCGATCGCTTTTTCAAAAATTGCAGGGTTAGAAGTAATCCCACGGATACCCCGACTCGAAATCATGCGTTGAAGTTCACCAGACTGAATTAAGTCCCGAGTCAAATTATCCATCCAGATACTTTGACCGTAATCTTTTATTGTTAAGAGTGGGTTACTTGCCATTTTTATCACCAAATTAGAGCTATCTATACTTACTCACTGCTTTATTTCTAATTTTTGTTAAGTCTTTATCGCTTAATGCAAGTTGATAACGTTTTGATTATTCTTAACCAGCCTAAAAAAACAAAAAGATTATCTCCTCTTTCAATAGAGGGACTTTAAAAGTCACAATAAAATCTTCCGATATAGATTTTTTTTGTGCTTTTTATTTCATTTTATATTTTGATTGATGTAAATAAGTTTACATCAATCGTCTTAAATTTTTATATAAATCAAATTTTTCATTTTTACTAAGCTATTCTGGATAGTCTAAATTCTTGAAAATATCAAATATATAAAAGTCACAATAGTAAACAAGAAGTTGCTGTATTCAAGACACAGTTATCGTTATATATCTTAAAATATCTACTTAATAGATGGCAGTTCAATTTACAAGATAATCATGAGCAAGATTTGTCAAGTACCGTTAATGAATAACCTTGCTCATAATGACTGCTATGATGGAAAATTAAGGGTTTTTATAATTTTCATCTATCCAGCAGCGTGGCAAGCTCTCACCAGAAGGAAAAACTAATTGCTGTTTCTCATACTCTTCTGGATCTTGTTCTTCTTCTCCCGCCTGAAGTCGCGCAACGATAGTAGGTTTCAATGGGCTAATCAGCGCTTCGAAGTCCTGTATTTCTACTAAGTGACCAGTCTGCTTGTCTTGAAGAAGCATGGCGAAAATTGTTTTAATGACAAATTAGTTAGCTAGACAGCTTCTAACAATAGCCTATTGTTTTACGTGTTTCACTCACCCTAAGATAGAAATGAACACGCTATGTGCGATCGCCTCTAAAAAGATTGTTTAAAAATATGGAAATATGGTATTCTTCGTGAATCACTGTCAGTCGAAAAATTAACAATATTGTTATGCGACGCCAGAGGTATATCAAGAGGGGGTACGTCTTGTACGCATATGATCAACTCAGTCTTCTGGTAGAACGTTTGCAAAACCTACTCTGTTGGCGTAAATAAAAATTAAAATAATTGTGATGTTTGCTAATATAAAATCCTGTTAGAGACGCTAATAAACAGCATTTACTAAAATTAGGGTGGAGAACAAATATGACTAACATAGTACACTCGAAACGCAAAACAGCTTCCTTTCCGGCTGCAATATTTCTTTCAGCTTTGCTAACACTCCCACTGCTTACTAGCTGTGGAGGAGGTTCAAAAACTGCAGCACCGCCGCCACCTGCTGACAATACTGTTGCTAGAACAGTGAATAATCCAGAGACAGCAAAGCAAACCAAACCTAAAAAGGGATTGGGTACAGGGCAGAAAGTAGCAATTACATTAGCTGGTGCAGCTGCTTTATACTACCTCTACAACAGGCATAAGAATGCGGAAAAAGAGGGGGCGCAAGGTAAGTACTACCTCTCAAAGAATGGACGTGTTTACTACCGGGATGCGCAAGGCCGTCCTCAGTGGGTAACCCCACCTGCTGGAGGAATTAAAGCTGAAGTTCCAGAGTCCGAAGCGCAACAGTACCAGGATTTCCAAGGCTATAACGGGCGTAGTACAGGTCGTACTCTCAAGGACGTAGCCCCTGCAAACGCTCCATATTAGCTCCATATTAAATATTGATTCAAAAAGTGGTCAAGCAGAAAAAGCAATTTCTACTTGACCACAAGGTGTGTAAATGGTATTAAAAAATTTTGTTGAAACTATGCTGCACTTAGCTCAAAGGTTTTGAGATCTTTTAGCCGATAATTTCTTTTTTGATTGAGTCCAGTTGTGCAGCTAATTCTTGCCGAGTAGGACCTTTGAGTAAATAGCGGAAAGTAAACCAAATTGTGTAACCAATCCCTGTTAACTCCAGCAGTGGGCTTAAGAGTGGAATATCATTGACTGCATCTAGCACCGCCAATATTAGCCTGAGTAGAGTTACTGTGACTACAAGTAAAGCAAAGCTAATAACTGGCAGCTTGTATTCGTTGACAAACCTACCTAAGTATTCAGGAAGTTCTGCCAAAAAGGTAGAAATTTGTCCACCAAACTGCTGCAATTCCTCTTCAGTTTCAGTCGCAGGTGGTAGCATTGCCAAAGTTCCTGGTTCTGAAGCTTCAAGTGCTTTGATGCCTTCTTTTATCTTGGCATCAGTGTATTCAGCTTGTTGTAATTCGCTGTCCATAATACTTGTTCCCTCTCAAATAACAACAATTTTTTCTACTTAAATTTATGGTACTAGCCTACCATTTCAGAAAGTGCCGCAACTATCAGGATACTCGTCAGCTTTATCGCCAACACGCTCTGTAATTTCAGCACCACTTAATCTGATGATTGCAATCTGTATCCTGAATAACCACAAACACCCTGTTGATTGGCAAACCAGAATCTCTCAATTTATACAGCTCACATTTTGCACACAGTAATGAGTAAATACGCTTATAGTACACCGATTCAAACCGAAGACCATCCTTACTTCCTCCTAAGCGCTAAAATTATTTGTACAAGAATCTTCTAAATGCAGTTAATCATATTAATACTATTTTTGAACGAAATGTTCACCCATCTTTTGGGATAAGTTTTATCTTTATCAAATTGAAAAATTATTCGTTTTTAGATAAAGTCCAATAAAATGTTTTTCTACAAGAAGTCAACTATACTGGAATTGCTGATTTAGCAATTTTTATGCTAGGGATTGGTGAGCGCTATCTAATTATAGACCACATGCATCAAAGATTTTGGTGGGGGAGAGCAACCCATTACTCATCTTTACGTCGCACTGTCCAACATTACTGACTCAAGCGCGACTGACGGCTCTGTTGTTTCTTGTTCAATTAATGGTCTAGCTGATTTCCTTAAAATACTTATCATTTCTTTATTTTTGTGAATATAAGGCTTTACAATCTTTGCCAGAAAGTAGTCAGAACAATACTACTAGCTCACAACACAAATTTTCACAGGTAATCAGGGTTCCGAGAAACTAGTTCAAAAGTCAATATCTAGGGCTCGCATAAAAATGCATCGTCAGAGGAATATTCCTGTAGATTACAAGACTATATATGCATATAGTTTTGTAATCTATAATTTCCGGCATTTTTCTAATTGTGAGTCACGAAAAATGTTAAAAACTTTTAAATCATTCTCTCGGTAAAATCAAGTCATTCTCTAGGAAGAGGATTCCAAATCATGAAATTTATAATTTAAGAAATAGGAGAAAATGTGAAGGAAAAAGTGAACAATATCACTTGCTCCAATTAGGTACTTAAACTTAGACAAGAGCAAGAATAAGGATAGTTTTTCTGTATGTGTATGTTAATGCTTGCTGTTGTATTGGTGCTGCGTTTATCATAGGTTTGTTAATAAGTAGAGCTATCCCAAAGCCAGTAGTTGCAGTTGCAGTTGCTATCAAGCTAAGTAACTTGGACAGTAACATTAGGCGTCGTGTTGTCAATATTCTTTAAGCTCTTCTTGCAGAAACGCCTAAAGATTAATAGAGATTTCTAGATTGACATGTGTACTTAAGTTGTAATCAAGGAGATAACATGTTTAAAAGTGTGGAAATGACGTTGGGTTTGCTGTGGAACCAACTTGGAGCAGTACCAATCCCAGCAAATCCGGAACTTGTAAATCCAGAACAGGCTACGCTTGTCTTTTCTAATCCGAAATTTTTAGTCGCATTAGTGACTGGTGTATTGATGGCATTTGCCTTTCAATTATTATTAACAAACTTCTCCATAGCTGTGGGAATATCATCTTTAGGAAGAGGTGATGGTTCTGATGATTCAGAAGGCTTGGGTGGAACAATTCGTAAAGTTGAAACAGCCGCAGGTCTTTGGGCTGTTGTTACCGCAACCATTGCATTATTCGGTGCTTCTTTTCTGGCAGTCAAACTAAGCTTGGTTGAAAGTGCGCTTATAGGAGGGATAATTGGTGTAGTCATCTGGTCTACCTACTTCTCCTTAATCACTTGGTTTGGTTCAAGAGCAGTAGGTTCCTTAATTGGTTCTGTTGTCAGCACTGCGACTTCTGGCTTCCAAGGACTCGTGGGTACAGCAACTACAGCTGTTGGCGCGAATGTTGCTAAAAATCAAATGGTTTCTAGTGCTGAGGAAATTACCGCAGCTGTCCGCCGCGAACTCACATCAGGTTTTGATGCTGATAGTATCAAGAACACAGTGCAAAAATCTTTAGCTGGTGTGCAATTACCTCAGTTAGATATCAAAGAAATTCGCTCTCAGTTTGACAAGCTGCTCAAAGACGCAGATTTAGAATCAGTTGCTGATAGTGACTTGCTAAAAAATATCGATCGCCAGACTTTTGTCGATTTAATTAGTAGTCGCACAGACTTATCTAAAGAAGATACCAATCGGCTTGTAGATCAATTGCAAGGTGCTTGGAACCAAGCTGCTCAAGGGCAAAATCCCACAGAACAAGTTATTAATTTACTTAACTCTGCCACTCCGGAAGAATTGAAGCCAGAGCAATTAGGTCAACAGCTACAGCAATTAGCCTCAGCCGCTGGAAGCAAAATTAATCCCAGTGGTGGGATAGTGAAGCAAGGTGTTGAACTTGGTTTGGGTGCTGCTTTACCAGCTGTGTTGAAAAAGGTAGACTTCTCGCAGATAGACATCGAGAAAATTAAACCTCTGCTACAACAGCTAGGAGGAAAAGTTAAGCAAATAGATGTTGATAAAATTACAGAGCAACTGCAAAAGCTTAAAGACCAAGCAACAGAGCAAGCTGGTCAGTTGGGTAGTTCTGTGGCTAGTAAATCGCCTTCCTCTAAATCCAACACTATAAAGGCAGATGTAGAAGAATACATACAAAACTCTTTACCTTGGGATTTTAACTCCCTGACAATCAAAGATGAATTCAAACAAGTCATCTATGACGAGAACGCTAACCCAGGAACTGTAAAACGGGAGTTGGAGGAACTTAAGTTAGAGTATTTTGCCAACTTGCTATCGCAGCGAGAAGACATCAGCGAAGCAAAAGTCAAAGAAATTGCTGAACAGATGGAAAGCATTCGCACGGAAGTTTTAGAAACAGTTAACCAAGCGGACGCGACAGAAAAATCCCAAAACCTCCGCACTCGCTTAGAAGACTACCTGCGTTCGACTGGTAAAGCAGAACTTAACCCAGAAGGTATTGAGCAGGACTTGACAAAGCTGCTGGAAGATCCAGAAGCTGGTGTTGAAGATTTGAGTCAACGATTTTCAGATATTGACCGTGATAGCTTAGTGAAGCTGCTGGCTGCACGCGAAGATATAAACGAAGAGGAAGCTAATAATATTGTTGGTCAACTCGAACGTACACGTGATAATGTCTTAAATCGGGCAAAAGAACTGCAAGAACAAACCAAAGCGAAAGCTGATGAATTGCGGCAAAAAGTAGAAGAATATTTGCGCAATACTAATAAAGAAGAACTCAATCCAGAAGGTATCAAGCGTGATTTCAGAACTTTGCTAGAAGATCGCCAAGCAGGATTTGAGGCTTTAAAGGGAAGGTTCTCACAATTTGACCGCGATACTTTAGTAAAATTATTAAGTCAGCGGCAAGATTTGAGCGAAGAACAGATAAACCAAAATATTGACTCTTTACTTGCAGTCCGGGACAATGTTTTGCAAGCACCTCAAAAAGTAGCGGGTAAAGCCAAAGAGCAGTACGAGCAAACTACAACCGCTATTGGTGAGTATCTCCGCAATACGAATCTGGAAGAACTAAATCCTGAAGGAATTCAGCAAGACTTGCAAAAATTACTCGCCGATCCCAAAGATGGTGCTAATGCATTGCGCGATCGCCTCTCCCAAGTTGATCGTGAAACCTTAGTCAAACTCCTGACGCAACGAGGAGACTTGAGTGAAGAGCAAGTAAACCGCACCATCGACTCTTTCCAACAAGGAATTGATAAGATTGTCAAAGCGCCGCAACGCTTGGCAAACCGTACGACTCAAAAGGTTCAGGACTTTGAAGCGAATCTGGAAAACTACCTGCGCAACACCAACAAAGACGAATTAAACCCTGAAGGAATCAAGCGCGATTTGCAATTGCTGCTATCTTCTCCTCGTGCTGGAGTCGGAACTTTAAGCGATCGCCTTGCCAAATTTGACCGTTCAACAATTGTCGCTTTGCTGTCTGGGCGCGAGGATATCTCAGAAGAGGAAGCCAACCGAATTGTAGACCAAATCGAGTCTGTGCGTAACTCGGTGGTAGAACAATATGAGCAAGTTCAGCAAAAAGTACAATCGGTGATTGACGGCGCGACGCTTAAAGTTCGCGACTATCTCAACTCACTCGAACGTCCCGAACTCAACTATGAAAGCATTCAGCAAGATTTTGCTAAATTGTTTGACGATCCACAAGCAGGATTTGAGAGTTTGCGCGATCGCCTCGGTCAATTTGATCGTGATACCCTAGTTGCTGTCTTGAGTTCGCGCAAAGATATTTCCGAAGAGCAAGCAAACCAAATTATCGACCGAATTGAAGCAGCACGAGATAACGTCTTGCATCAAGCCGAACGTATCCAGAAGGAAACGCAAAAACGCCTTAATGCTATTAAAGATCAAGCTCAAAAGCAAGCAGTTGAAACAAAAAAAGCTGTTGCAGGTGCTGCTTGGTGGTTATTTAACACTGCTTTTCTTTCCTTAGCAGCTTCAGCAATAGCTGGAGTGATAGCTGTAAAAGGTCTAAGTTTCTTAGGTTAAGTTTTTTACTCGTTCATGGTTATGCCTCTCCCTGGAGAGGCAATACGGTTCGATTAGCTTGTTTCTCTCAAGGGAGATCCCCCCAACCCCCCTTAAAAAGGGGGGCTATTTTAGTCTTTTACCCCCAAAAGGGGACTATTTTAGCCTTTTACCCCCTTTTTAAGGGGGTCGCCGCAGGCGGGGGGATCTTATCCGAACCGTATTGCCTGGAGAGGCTTTTTTGTTAAAGTGAACAACAAGATTCCCAACTTCTTTTAGAAGTCGGAAATTTGAAGATGCGTAACTTTCATAAATCAAAACACGACAAATCTTTATGATCAAGCGAATTTTCCGAAAAGCCCTGACATTCTTGTCAGTGTATTACGCTTATAACATTGAGTATCGTGCAGAAGTCATTTTATGGCTACTGTCAAACTCTCTGCCAATTATTTTAATGGGAGTGTGGATACAAGCGGCCCAAGGAGGACGGTTCAATTTGTCACCTGTTGATTTTGCTCGTTACTTTCTTGCAGTTTTCATTGTTAGGCAAATCACAGTAACTTGGGTGGTTTGGGAGTTTGAAGAGGAGATAGTACAAGGAAAACTTTCACCGCGCTTGTTACAACCTATTGATCCCGTGTGGCATCATATTGCTTCCCATGTTTCTGAAAGAATGTCTCGTTTCCCTTTTACATTGTTACTGATAATCCTCTTTTTTCTCCTTTATCCACAAGCTTTTTGGGTGCCAAGTTTAGCAAACTTTTTATTATTTTTGTTGGCGAGTGTACTTGCTTTTGTTTTACGCTTTATCATGCAATACTCGTTTGCAATGCTTGCTTTTTGGACGGAACGAGCTAGTGCTGTAGAAAATTTTTGGTCTTTGTTTTATTTATTTTTGTCTGGAATGATTGCACCACTTGAGGTTTTTCCTGAATCTGTGCGATCGATAGTACTTTGCACACCATTTCCTTATATGATTGATTTCCCGGCAAATATTTTGATTGGATCACCTGTGGATTTGACACGGGGATTTTTGTTAATACTGGGTTGGATTTTGGTGTTTTTGGGTTTGAATCGTTTGCTGTGGCGACGAGGATTGAAGCGATACTCCGGGATGGGAGCTTGACATCCTCCCACCGCTAAATCTAATTGATAGACTGTTTCCAACTAATCCGATTTAACCCAATCGGTAGGGGAGGTCTTTGTTCTCCTGCTGTTGGTGCTTCTGATTCGTTTCCAACTAATCCGATTTAACCCAATCGGTAGGGTTTTTGGGATAGGATACGCCTGTAAAAGCGTAGGTTATTGTTTCCAACTAATCCGATTTAACCCAATCGGTAGGGACGTAGCAGAAATTGGCTGGGTTCAAAATAATGGCTCGTTTCCAACTAATCCGATTTAACCCAATCGGTAGGGCACTATTATAAAATTAGTAGCTAAAGGTGGGGAAGTTTCCAACTAATCCGATTTAACCCAATCGGTAGGGAGGAATTTTTCCTAGTTTTTCAACCTATTGTAAAGTCAATAGTTTCCAACTAATCCGATTTAACCCAATCGGTAGGGGAGAGATCTACTTGTCCTTTGAAGGGACAGAGCGTTTCCAACTAATCCGATTTAACCCAATCGGTAGGGGTTCTATACTCTACAGATCTGTAGAGTATTATCTAAGGTTTCCAACTAATCCGATTTAACCCAATCGGTAGGGGGGTTGATTTCCCGGAAGTTGCATTGCGCCTTCATGTGTTTCCAACTAATCCGATTTAACCCAATCGGTAGGGCCTGGAGCCTATAAAGTACAAGCTCGTCCACCCAGAAGTTTCCAACTAATCCGATTTAACCCAATCGGTAGGGCGGCCTACAGAGACACCAACTCCAACGGTATCTCCCGTTTCCAACTAATCCGATTTAACCCAATCGGTAGGGTTGCTATTATATATGCAGCTAAACATTGGGTTTAAAGGTTTCCAACTAATCCGATTTAACCCAATCGGTAGGGTTCTAACTCTTAGTCTTTGCGCCGCTTCTCTCTGGTTTCCAACTAATCCGATTTAACCCAATCGGTAGGGGTACCTGCACCTCAACTTCCGCCAACCTGTTTGAAATGTTTCCAACTAATCCGATTTAACCCAATCGGTAGGGCTCATGATTTAGCTAGAAGAAACGTGAAAACACTCAGAATGTTTCCAACTAATCCGATTTAACCCAATCGGTAGGGAACAAGCATAACTTCTCTTCATCAAGCCAAACTTGTTTCCAACTAATCCGATTTAACCCAATCGGTAGGGTCAGAAATCTTTAGACAAAATGATCCATCTGGTACGTTTCCAACTAATCCGATTTAACCCAATCGGTAGGGGTTGGGAGCATTCGACCATCCTAATGGATATGTAAAGTTTCCAACTAATCCGATTTAACCCAATCGGTAGGGGTAATTATTCAGAATGAGGGCAGATTGCCCTATCGTTTCCAACTAATCCGATTTAACCCAATCGGTAGGGTATAGGGAAAGGAGCTGTACAAACTATTCAAAAAGTTTCCAACTAATCCGATTTAACCCAATCGGTAGGGCATGGCTACAAACGGTTGGGGACTATTAGGACGTGCGATTGTTTCCAACTAATCCGATTTAACCCAATCGGTAGGGCACAGTTGCTAGTGCTACTATTGCATTATTTGCTGGTTTCCAACTAATCCGATTTAACCCAATCGGTAGGGTGCAGGATCAGCTCTAAATAAAGAGTGGGTCAGGGCAGAACGTTTCCAACTAATCCGATTTAACCCAATCGGTAGGGTATCACTGTTGCATATAACGCAGAGGGCGAATTCGAGGTTTTCCAACTAATCCGATTTAACCCAATCGGTAGGGACTACATTCGCGTATGTGGTAAAACACATGCGTTTTCAAGGTCTTTTCCAACTAATCCGATTTAACCCAATCGGTAGGGGAGTCACGCTTGTTCCATACTGTGCAAACCTGAAGTTTTTCCAACTAATCCGATTTAACCCAATCGGTAGGGTTGCTCTTGTTGCCCTAGCGATGACAATACCATTGATTTTCCAACTAATCCGATTTAACCCAATCGGTAGGGTTCCTCCAATTAGTGATTACATCCGTCTAATTGATTTTCCAACTAATCCGATTTAACCCAATCGGTAGGGGTTTCCAGGCTTATAAAGCAGCTAATTCCCAGATCTTTTCCAACTAATCCGATTTAACCCAATCGGTAGGGAGTTCGTTCAGGAGCCTTTACCCAGTGAGGGTTTCAGCACCCAAATCGACACACCTCAGAAAAACATCAAATACGTTCTTCAAAATCATGCAAGACACGCATCTCAAACCCTTGCCCAGTAAGGAATCGACACACCTCAACGAGAAATATAGGGTTTCAGCGATTTGGCTTAGTGTGTCGATGACCATGTTACAAAACCTCCTTGATTTATCTTAAAACCTAGATTGCATAATACTTTGACTGTACTTTCGGCAATTTTGATTTTTGTCCGTTACCTTCTGGGAAGTTGGAAAATTGAAGTATCCTTTATGACACTATAAATATCATTATATAACAATTTCCAAGATTTTAGAGGTAACAATTAATACTTCAAAAAAGTACAACTTTTTTTACTTAAATAATACAAATGATAAATGACACCAAGAAAAAATGGTGCAAGATACGAGCAGCCTACAGATGGCGCACCACCGGTTATAAATGAATGTGTTTATCTGGACTGTATCATGAAGGATAGAAAGTTTATTTCTAACTTAAGTGGCGATCGCTCTGGTATGCCGCTGCCAAAGGGATTCTCACCATCTGCAAGCTTGATATCATCCCACAAGAACAGTCAACAAGGTTTACTATGAAAAAGTATTAACTTTTAAACTTTTTTTTCTAACTTTTTACCTTGTTTACATGGACTGGCAAGAAATCTCTGGTAACTGGGTACTTGTTCCGCAAAATCCTGTTGGTGTGATTCACTTTCTCGGCGGGGCATTTGTTGCTACAGCACCCCATCTGACGTACCGTTGGTTGCTAGAACAACTCGCAAGCAAAGGCTATGTTGTGATCGCGACACCGTTTGTGAACACTTTGGATCATAGTGCGATCGCAAAATCTGTCCTCTTAAACTTTGAACGCGCCCTAGAACGCCTACAGGATAATTCGGCAATACGCAAGCGCTACCTTCCCATTTATGGAATCGGGCATAGCATGGGTTGTAAGCTTCACTTGCTTATTGGTAGCCTCTTCAATGTAGAACGCGCTGGCAATATCCTCATATCCTTCAACAATTATGCTGCACGGGATGCCATTCCCTTAATTGAACAGTTTAACCTAGCCGCAGTCGAGTTTACCCCCTCACCGTTAGAAACTAATAAACTCGTCCAAGATCGGTATAACGTTCGTCGTAACTTGCTGATCAAATTTACCAACGATACCCTGGATCAATCAACAGCTTTAACTGAGTTATTGAAACAACGATTTCCAGAGATGGTGATAGCACAGATGCTAAACGGGACTCACACCACACCCTTAGGGCAAGATATTAAATGGCAAACGGGAGAATCTTTCACGCCCTTTGACGCTTTAGGACAGTGGTTTAAGCAACAAGCGTATCGCGATCTCAATCAGCTTAAAAGCATTATCCTCTTTTGGCTAAACCCTCTTTCCAATCCCATAATCAGCTAGGAGATCATCAAAGACCCAGAATTTTAGGGAAAGTTCATACCCGAAATGATTATTTTTTAATGATTATTTTTTAATGACTATTAACTAATGAATAGTACGTTTCAAATTATAGTAATTGATGATGACCCAGCAGTACAGATACTTCTTACGAGGATGCTGGAAAGACAGGGTTATAAAGTATTGGTAGCCAATAACGGCAAGGATGGAATTACAAAAGCAATAGCTTGTTCTCCAGCGCTGATTATTTGTGACTGGATTATGCCAGGAGGCTTAAATGGATTAGAAGTTTGCCAGCGAATCAAGACAGATCCTCAGTTATCCACCACATTTTTTATTTTATTAACATCTTTAGATTCGGTAGCGGATCGCGTTAAAGGGCTAGATGCAGGTGCTGATGATTTTATCACTAAACCTATTGAACAGAATGAATTGCAAGCAAGGGTAAGAGCCGGATTGCGTCTACATCAACTTAGTAAGGATTTACAAACTCAAAAGCAAATTTTAGAAGCAGAATTGGCAGAAGCCGCAGAATATGTGTGTTCCCTTTTGCCTATGCCAATGACGCATCCTATACAGATTAATTACCAATTCATTCCCTCGCGTCAATTGGGTGGTGATTGTTTTGATTACTACTGGCTTGACTCTGATTATCTGGCAATTTACTTGTTAGATACTGCTGGACATGGACTTAGAGCAACTCTTCCTTCTATTTCCGTGCTGAACTTATTGCGATCGCATGCTCTTGCTGGTCTGAATTATTATCAACCCAGTGATGTTTTGCAAGCGTTGAATAATACTTTTCAAATGAATTATCGAAACGATAAATACTTTACTATTTGGTATGGAGTTTATAACCGAGTTAAGCGCCAGTTAATTTACGCAAGTGCAGGTCATCCACCAGCAGTCTTAATATCTGGAAAATCTCCAACCAACCCAAAAGTCAAAAGACTGAAAACCCCTGGTATGCCAGTAGGCATGTTTCCAGAGGTAAAATATGTAGATGACTTTTGTCAGATTGAAGAATCTAGTTCTCTTTATATTTTTAGTGATGGTGCTTATGAGATTACCAAATCGGATGGCACTCTTTGGACTTTGGACGCTTTTATTCAGATGCTTGTCACCTCACAGCTTGAATGTGAGGGTAAACTGGATCACATTTTGAATAGTATCATCTCTTTAAACTCCAAAGAAGCTTTTGATGATGATTTATCTATGATCCAGGTTAGATTTGATTAATTTATTCCAAAACTCACAGCTTGGTTGAATTCTTCTCGATTTGAATATATTTTAAATATTTTATCCATGCTTGTCAGTTCAAATAATATCCTGACTTGCTCATTTATCGAGCAGATCACAAAATTTTTATCTACAGAGTTTAGAGCTTTAAAAGCTAACACCAAAGCACCCAAGCCAGAACTATCCATAAAAGTGACTTCTTTCAAATCAAGTAACACTGTTTTGGTACTACTTTCTTTTTGTAAAATTTCATCAATTTTTTTTCTCAACTCTTGCGATTGAGCGGCATCTAAAATTCCACTAAGTTGAATAACCTTGACTTGTTCTACCATCATAAAAGCACATTTTTTGTATAATAATTAACAGAAATATCAACATATACCAATACTAATTCATTTCAAAAACACTTGCCATATCAGTATGTATAAATCCCAAATAATAAGTCAATCATCACATCAAGATATTGACAAATTCTTGATTTTATTGCGATCGTACTTAGCGAAAGACTCTATGCTTCTGGTGGAATAGGACTCACCTTAGCTCGATATAACAGTTTATCACCTTGATGGTAACCAATGTAACGTACCTTAACCAGTTCACCAACTTGTGCACTACCTTCTAGAAGTTGGTGCTGTTGAGGATCATAAGGCAATTCTGCTCCTACAGGTGCTATGGCTTCCACTCCCCAGTGCTGCAAAAGTCTTTCCAAGGGTTTGTGCACTAACGGCACAATATTAAGCGCGCTTAATTGGGGATTTTCCCGTGCTTTGTGTGCTGCAGTGGGAAATTGCAGCAACAAAGATTCCAGCAATTGTAAACTAGACTGCTGAAACTCTTGCAGCAATACCTGTCGTTGTTGCTGTATTTGCTGTTGCGATCGCTCGTACTCTTTTTTTAATTCTGCTATTTGTTCTAACAAATGTTGAGATTCGTTAGTTGATGTATCTTTACTTCGTACTAACTTTTGTTGAGAGAAAATTGTAACTAACTCATTGAAAGTTATTTGTAGTGCTTGGGCTAACTTGAACAGAACATCCACCCGCATCTGCTCAACTCCCAGCCGCCGTAGCCGCAAAAGCTGACGCTCTGAGACGCCAGCAGTGCGACTCAGAGCTTTGAAACTAGAAATACCCACACGTTGCATCAGGTCATGCAACTGTGAAGTGAAATCGATGTGGGACATCGTTGGCAATGACTAACTGCTGGTTCCTCAGAACTACAGTTTAGTGGTTAATGGTGCTTTTTGACAACCAACAAATAATCCCCATCTACCTTAGTCTTCAAGTAAACTTCTTAGCATCCAAGCATTCTTTTCGTGTATCTGCATCCGCTGAGTTAATAAATCCGCACTAGGTTCGTCATGAACCTCGTCTACTATGGGGAAGATAGACCGCGCAGTTCTGACAACGGCTTCTTGTCCTTCTACAAGCAGGCGGATCATTTCCGTAGCTTTGGGAACGCCATTCGTTTCTGGAATAGAACTGAGTTGGGCAAATTCGCTGTAAGTACCGGGTGCAGGATAGCCCAATGCTCTAATTCGTTCGGCAATTAAATCAACTGCTATTGCTAACTCTGTGTATTGCGTTTCAAACAACAGATGCAGAGTTTGGAACATTGGTCCTGTAACGTTCCAATGAAAGTTATGAGTTTTCAGGTACAGCGTGTAGGTATCAGCCAACACGCGAGACAAACCTTCAGCAATTTTAGCTCTGCTTGCTTCGTCAATACCGATATTTACTGGGAAAACTCGAGTTTGCATATTTTTCTCCTGTTTAGTTATTGCTAATAACAGCTAATGAAATTCATGCCAAATGCATCTTCAGAACGCTTTTGGGAGCTTTGCGGACTTTGGCTAAGATAGTTTCTTTGCCCAAACGCTGGCAAGCTTCATAGCGATGACATCCAGAAAATCCATAATACTGTCCATCGACTTCTAATATATCGATTGGTTCTTGTTGCCCAATGGCAGCAATCGATTCCATGAGAGCTTTTACCTTGTCAGGGTCGTTGGTACGTGGCAAAGGTCGCCGTATCTGATTTAAAGGAATCTCTTGAACTTTAATCATAAAGAAGTTTTGTTCATGGGTCGTGTCTTATGGTTCTTTATATATCATACTCGTTATGACTATGACTTGCAAGCAACGAAATTGGCAAAACTAATATTAGTTTGCTCAAATAACTTGTGCCAAAAACTACTAAACTACATAGGGAGTCAACCTTGGGTTGAACCTGTGTAAAACTGCGAAACTGCCATGAGTCATCGTGGTGCGCACTGCTTTGCCTGTGGTTGCTCAGTTTTACATACTTTTGATCAAAGCCCTTCAAGGAACCCCAAAGGAGAAACGAGGGTCTTAATATTCAGGATGCTCCGGTTTAAATTTTTCTCCAAGGATTTTTCCGGTTTGGGGGCTGACAACCAAATAAATCTACCATTATCCTTCTGATTTCATACTGTTTTTGCGGATCATCCACCCCTAGACAGTTGTAGCGGAAGAGCAAAGGTTCTATGAAAATTATCTGGCGTATTTCTTACACCGTACTGACCACATTTTGTTTATTAGGTCTGACAGGAGCCTCTGGTCCTGCTAGCAGCACAAAAGATGTGGAAATCAGGATTGGCATAGTGCAGCGATTTGGAGATAATTCCACAGAACAGTTAGAATTAGAACCTACCAAAGGCGATCGCTTGAGGCTGAAATTTCAAGATGGTAAGCGTCAGGAAACCGTAGTGACCACCAACCCAGTGAAACTGGAAGTCTTGATGCAAGCTTTACCGGTAGCAGTCGTCAAGGAAAGGGTTGTGCTGGGCACTTACCGCACTTACGAAACAGCCGAAGACAGTGCCAAACACTGGCGTGATAAGGGAATAGAGGTAGAAATAGCCCAACCAGAACGCTGGCAAGTTTGGGCCAAGCGCGATGTGTATAACACTCCCTTACTCAGACGTTTGCTTCTTTCGACTGTAGAATCTGCAGTTCAGAAGACTGCTTTTGTAGATAGCCAAGTTTTACAAAGTGTACCGCGAGTCACTTGGCAATTGAATGGTAAACGCTACAACTTAGATAATTTGGAAATTAGTAGCGATAAAAATTTGATTCGTGTCAACGAAACTAAAAAACCAGAGAAAGCACATCTTTACGCTGGACGGATGAAGTTGCAGCCAAATGCTTACGGTACTTATACTCTCATTAACGAAGTGCCTTTAGAAACATACTTGCGTGGAGTAGTGCCGTATGAAATTGGTGCTTCAGCCCCAACTGCAGCAATGGAAGCACAAGCGGTTCTGGCCCGGACTTATGCCCTGCGAAATTTACATAGATTTGCAATAGATGGGTATCAATTATCTGCAGATACTCACTGCCAGGTGTATTATGGGTTGAGTGGAGTGACACCGAACACAGATCGGGCGATCGCAACAACGCGGGGTATGGTTCTCACATACAGAAACAATCTTGTAGATGCCCTATATTCTTCTACGACTGGCGGTGTCACTGCTTCTTTTAGCGATGTCTGGAATGGTGATGATCGTCCTTATCTGCAGCCCATCATAGATGCTCCGAGCGATAATGTATGGAACTTGTCTGGGCAGAATTTAGCGGATGAAAACCAATTTCAACGGTTTATCAGTCTCAAAATCGGATTTAACGAAAGCCAGAAAGACTTGTTCCGTTGGCGTAAGGAATCTAGCTTGAAAGATATTACCAAGGATTTACAAAAATTTCTGAAAGTGAAAAACAGTCCCTACGCAAAGTTCAAAAGTATCAGAGATATGAAAGTTGTAGAGAGAAGCAAGAGCGGACGCATTCTTAAACTTGATGTCAAAACAGATATTGGCACCTTTTCTTTACATAAAGACGAGGTTCGCAGTGCCTTTGCCGCTCCTGTGAGCACACTGTTTTACTTACAACCCTTAAATAAAGGTGAATCAGAACTATGGGGATATGCCTTTGTTGGTGGCGGTTTAGGACATGGAGTTGGCTTGAGTCAAGTAGGTGCTCAAAATCTCGCTCAACTAGGTTGGGAGAATCAGAAAATTCTCCAATTCTACTATCCTGGAACTAAAATTCAAATTCTCGGCAACGGGATTTCGGGAACGAACTGAGTTATTAGTTATACTCAAGAGCCTCTTTCCCCCTTGGAAGGTAACTGAGGCTTTTTTGTGGAGTAGACTATAAGACTCATAACATTTGATGTTCCCCTATGGCTAACGCCACGCCTTACGGTGAGACCAGCGCTCTTGGTAGGGTTTCCCTCCGCAGGCGACTGGCGTTAGCGCAGCGAGACCGGAGGTCTTCCCCGGAGGGCTATCGGGGAGAACCTCCGGTTCCGCTAGCCCCCTTAGGGGCTAGCGGCTTCCCGTAGGGTAGGAAGTGGCGTCCAAGACGGCAATTGGACTCACCAAGACGGGGGGGCTAGTCTCACCTATTAAGCGTTCCCTTAGATAGTCAAATAATTTACGGATAATTAACAAAGTTAGCTTTGTTATATTTGTCAGTAGCTGATTGCTAGAATTAGGCAAATAAAGCAGGAACGTGGGACACCCTCTGCTCCTGCTTATAGAACCTGAATCTAGACTTAATGCCAAAGTAGGTGTTGGAGCAGACACAGCGCAAAATGATTTGTGTTGTTAGTTCTGCTTCTTTTCCTTTTGTGTCTGTACGACATCAAAAACTCTTGCAAGAGGTTAATTTTTCAGAACCCTAACTTTTAATAAAGTTCCTCTTCCTGATGGGTTTCGATGGTACAGTCAGACTTTGGATAAGCGACACAGGTTAGCACGTACCCAGATTGAATCTGGTCATCGTCCAAGAATGATTGGTCACTTTGGTCAACCTCACCTTCTTTGATCAGACCAGCACAGGTAGAGCAAGCACCAGCGCGGCAAGAGTAGGGCAGGTCAAGACCAGCTTCTTCAGCAGCGTCTAGAATATAAGTATCGTCCTCAACGTCAATTGTTTCCTTCAGCCCTTCAGCTTCGTTGATCAGTGTTACTTTGTAAGTTGCCATTTTCGTAGTTCTCTCTTTTGCAAATGGACGGTATAAGTTATCCTGAAGCAAAAATTACGGCTTTTCTTGTCAGAATAGCCGCGAGTTATAATTAGCTTCACCTTTGATACTACGAGAAAAATAAAAGGATGTAACCAGAAATTGAACTCGATTAGTAATGAAATTTTGCGAGTTAATTATGATAAATTTATCTTATAAAAATCAGCATCGGCTTGCTAGATTGTTAAATAAAGTTACAGGAATTTCCGTTAAAAACTGCTCAGTAGTGCTGTATAAATAGATACAAACAATAGCTACACGCTACGTGCAGATGAATTTTACCCACGGGATAGGTATCGGATATTTCCGTAGATGGCGTCAAAGACAACGTGGGAGAACAAAATTGTTCTGCCCACACAATTGTTGCCTTTAGTCTATTCTGGCTACATCCTTGGTATTAACGAACCAGGTTTGTCTAGAGTTGCCCTGGTCAGACACAATTCCATTACCGTCGAGATGCACTTCCAAGTGCTGGTGTTGACCAAACGATATCCCCTTATAATCTTTAATTTCTATCCACGAAAATGGAATTTTTTCATTTGCTTGACGTGTAACCTGTTCTTTGTCCTGAAAAGTGGGATCTTGCTTCAAAATTGTATTGTTCCTGAGAGTTAAAGTACCTGACATTAGTACATCCTTATTTGATTACGAATAGTTTCTTCTAATGCTTCTATAGTTGTGAATCAAAGCAACTTATGCATTTGCTTCCACTCCCAAATTCAGCCACCCATACTCACTACATTCCCTGACGAATTACGACGCAAACTGTGATACAAAACCCCGACACCCACTAACAGTACCACAGTTGACCCAGCCACCGCCAAAGCGCGTATATATCAGTGATTACTTCAGCAGCGCTTCAATGGGCAAGTAAGTTAAGTTTACAGCAGAAGTAAGCAGTCATATCATGTGCGGTAAAAGACTTATCATTAAGATCTCACGCTTAGCAGGGAGAGAGGATTTTACAATCTTCGCACAGATGTTCCAAATAATAACTAATTAAAGGGACTTGATATTACCCCTCCCTGTGAAAACAGAACACAGCATACACAGCAGCAGTGGTGTTTCCCCAAACTCTTGTAGGCGAGTACCCAACTGTGGTGGAACTATCAATGGCTGCATTTCCAGCTTCTTGGCAATGTTTACATCGCCCCCACTCCCAAATCTCGCGTACTGAAAATTATGGGCGTCTCTGGCTTTTCCCGTCAAAAAGCAATGAAATCTCCCCTCGCCTCCTCAGAGGGTAGTTCATTCACACCATCTACCAACAGCAAAAATTGTTTGTCAAACAGCAGCCTTTCAATATTTAATAAAAATAATACTGAGTTATGAGTACTTTTTGAATGATCTACATAATTGATGGTATTTTGATTACCAGTTATATTTGTGACAAAATATCTGTCACAAAATCGTTATTTATCTCAATATTATGAACAATCGATTCTCGCATAGCTGGGCACTCCCTCGGAGTTGGTTACGATTTTTAGTCATTGTTCTATTGACATTGGGCGTGTTTTTTCGTTTCGTCAACATTGACCGCAAAGTATACTGGTTCGATGAGACTTTTACCTCTTTACGAATTTCTGGCTATACAGAAAAAGAAGCGATTGAAGACGTCTGCAATAATCGTGAAATTGGCATTGAAGATTTACAAAAATATCAACATATCACTCCTGAAAAAACCTGGAAAGATACAATAAATTCTTTGGCAGTAGAAGATCCGCAGCATCCACCACTGTATTATCTGATGGCGCGATTTTGGGTGCAATGGTTTGGCGGTTCAGTTGCAGTAACCAGAAGTTTGTCTGTCTTAATTAGCTTGCTGGTGTTTCCCTGTATCTATTGGTTATGTATAGAATTATTTCAGTCATCGCTCGTGGGATGGGTAGCAATTGCACTGTTAGCCGTGTCACCATTTCATGTACTGTATGCACAGGAAGCACGGCAGTATGGTTTGTGGACTGTGACAATTTTGCTCTCAAGCGCAACACTACTACGGGCAATGCGACTAAAAACTATGCTTAGTTGGGGAATGTATGCAGCTACCGTGGTTATGGGGGTATACACATTTCTGTTTTCTGGGTTGGTGACAATTGCTCATGGTATTTATGTATTTGCCGCTGCAAGATTGCGATTAACTAAGATGGTGATTGTTTATCTGCTAGCGGTTTTGGCAGGGCTTTTAGCTTTCACGCCTTGGCTTTTGGTGATTATGAGCAAATCAACCCAACTTCATAAAACAACAGGCTGGACATCTGAACTTAGAATGTCTCGGTTACAGATGATAAAACAGTGGGTTATTAACCTTAGCTATTTTTTTGTAGATTTTGACTACGATTTGCAACGGGGGAATGATGGCTCCATTTTAAAATTGATGGTGAAGTTTTTGATTCCTTTTATCTTAGTTTTAGTAGGATATTCGATTTATTTTCTTTGTCGTAAAGCTCCAAAGCAAGCTCGCTTATATATCATAATATTAATTGCAGCTACATTTCTACCTTTAGCAATGCCAGATATCATTTGGGGAGGAGTGCGGACACGAGTAGCTCGGTATCTGATCCCTGCTTTTTTGGGTATTCAGTTAGCTGTTAGTTACCTTCTGGCAACTCAAATTGCCCCCACCTGTATTAACATTTGGCGACAGAAATTCTGGCAGTTTGTGATGATTGCGCTGCTCTCGATTGGAGTCCTATCCTGTGTCATCATCTCTCAAGCAGAGAGTTGGTGGTCTAAAGATCTTAACATTTATATGCCACAAGTAGCCCGCATTATCAATCAAGCTTCTCAACCACTTTTGATCACTTCCTGTGAGGGAACCTGGCCTTTAGGTGATGAACTATCTCTGAGTTATCTGCTTAATCCAAAAGTACGGCTTTACTTGGTGAAGGAGCCAAATCTACCGAAAATTTCTAATAAGTTCAGTGATGTTTTTTTATATAATCCTACCCACAATCCTCCCTTGAAAATATTGACTGATCAGATAGAGAAACAACTAAAATACAAACTAGAAAAGATTTATCCTGAAAAACTTCAGCTTTTGAAACTAGTCAAAAACTAGGGGTGTAAGGGGGTAAGAGTATAGGGGAGCCACTGCCGTGCGCGGGTTAAGCGCGTTGAGGCATGTGGCGTGAGCCAGTACTGAAGCGCGTAGCGTGGCACGAAGTGCCATAGGAGGGTTTCCCGACAGAGGTATCTGGCGTGTGTAGGGAAAATAATTAGTAGGGGCACACAACCCACTACTAATTCAAGACCACCAAATTTACAATTTGGTGGGGCCTTGCATAAAGCGATCACCCTACACCTGTCACTTCCTCAGCAATCGTAAACCACTCAGAGTCACCAACACTGTAGAACCTTCATGTCCAATCACCCCAATCGGTAAGTTAATACCCCCAACAAAATTACCAACCAAAAGCAAAACAATAAAACCCAAAGCAACAGTAATATTCTGCTTGACGATCGCCTGCGCTCTTTTACCCAAACGCATTGCTGCTTCTATTTTCTCCAATCTATCTGCCATCAATATAATATCTGCGGTTTCCAATGCGACATCACTGCCAATCTTGCCCATCGCAATTCCCACAGATGCTTGAGCTAAGGCTGGGGCATCATTGATACCATCTCCCACCATTGCCACAGTTTGATACTCTTTTTGTAAACGACGGATGACATCAAGCTTATCTTCTGGTAAAAGTTCTGCATACACTCGCTCAATTCCTACTGCTTGGGCGACGCTATCAGCAGTGCGCTTATTATCGCCTGTTAACATGACGATTTGCTCAACTCCCAGTTTTTTCAAATGGGCGATCGCTCTTACTGCTTCTGCTCTGATTTGATCTGCGATCACTATCACACCTAGCACCTGCTCTTGTTGTGCAACCCAAACAACCGTTTTACCTTCCTGTTCTCGCAAGTCTGCTGCATCCTTCAACTCACTTGGTAAATGAGTCACATACTGTTTGACAAAATCCGCTTTCCCGACAATTACCTCTTGGTGTCCGTTAATACCCAAAATTCCCTGCCCTGGTATTGCTCGTACTTCAACCGCTCTTGACCAATCCAAATCCTGAGCGGTCTGGACAATTGCCTCACCGATAGGATGTTCGGAAGAAGATTCGACAGATGCAGCTACTTTTAAGACATCTGCTTCTGTATATCCAGGACTAGGAATGACTTGAAAGACTTGTACTTGTCCTGTTGTGAGAGTACCTGTTTTATCGAAGGCGATCGCCCGAACTTTACCAATCATTTCCAACTGGGCACCATTTTTGAACAAAATCCCCTGTCTTGCACCATGAGCAATCCCAGAAAGCAGTGTGGGCATAATTGCAGCCATCAGCGCACAGGGAGAAGCAACCACCAAAAAAGTAAGAGCACGATAAATCGTCGTTTCCCAGTCCCAATTTAAGACAAATGGCGGTAAAATTGCCAGCAACAACCCAGCCACCACAATCACCAGCGCATATCTCCGTTCAAATCGCTCAACAAATTGTTGAGAAGGAGGTGCTTCTGTTTGTGCTTGTTCTACCAGACGAATCACACGCTGAAGTAAACTACTTTCTGGTGGTTGATGCACTTTAAGCTTCAGCGCACCATAGCCGTTGAGTGTACCTGCAAAAACTTCCTCACCCACCGTCTTCTCTATAGGTACGGACTCACCTGTGATAGCAGCTTGGTTAACGGTACTCAAACCAGAAACAATCATTGCGTCGGTGGGAATGAGTTCCCCTGGTTTGACAACAATTTCGTCTCCCACCTTTAGCTGACTGATGGAAATGATTTCCTCCCCTCCAGAACGCAAAACCCTTGCTGTATCTTGTGTCAAGCTCATCAAAGAGCGGATGCTGCGTTCCGTTCGTTGCATGGCGTAGCCTTCCAGCGCCCCACTAATCGCAAAGATGAGAATTAAGATTCCGCCATCAAGAATAAGATGGTATTCCTTTTGCCACAAGCCCAAGATCGCAGCACCCAAAGCCGCCACAATCATCAGCAAATCTACATCCAGTTCTTTTTCTTTGAAAAGCGTTGTCAGTCCTTCACGGGCGCTTTCATAACCACCAATAACGTAAGCTGCAGGTAATAGTAGCAGCGCCCATCCTAAAAAATTGAGATGTAAGGCGAACCATCCGAAAAACAACAGGACTCCGCAAAAAATGGCGGCGAAAGCTTCTGTATGTTCTTTGGTGAATTGAGTGAGACGTTGTGGGTAGAGCATGAGAGTGAAATTATCAACACTCTCTCAGGCTAAACCTTGACATTAATGTCAATGTCAAGCCTCACCTAGAGGAGTTGTCGCATTCTAATATAAAATCATCTTCAGGCGACAATCGCATAAATCATGATTCAAAATAACGCGTTAGTCATAGGCATCGACTGTAGTACAACAGCATGTAAAGCGATCGCATGGAACCAGCAAGGGAAAGCTGTCGCTTCTGGAAAAGCATCTTATCCACTATTACAACCGCAAGCAACTTGGTACGAACAGGATGCGGCACGGTGGTGGCATAGTACCTGCGAGGCTATACAACAATTACTAACTCAAATCAAATTATCACAAGTTGAGGCAGTTTGCATAACTCATCAGCGGGAAACTTTTGTGGCAGTAGATAGGGAGGGTCAACCTGTTCGCAATGCGATCGCCTGGATGGATAAACGCAGTCGTAACCAAGTCGCTTTCCTAGATGAAAAATTTGGCGGACAATACATCAACCAAGTGACAGGTAAACCCGTCTCTATGACGCCTTCTTTAGCTAAGATAGTCTGGTTAACCCAACATGAACCAGAAAATGTTGCCCTTACCTATAAATTCTTAGATGTTCATGGCTTCTTGGTGTATCACCTAACCGGAAATTTTCGTACCAGTTTGGCTTGTGCTGATCCAATGGGAGCAATGAATATGGAAGCTCATTGCTGGGCAACAGATTTACTCACGTCACTCGAACTGCAAGAACAACAATTTGCTGAATTGGTTCCGCCAGGAGAGGTTATTGGCTATGTCAACGAGACTGGTGCTGCTGCGACAGGATTACCTAAAGGTTTACGAGTTATTGCGGGTGCTGGTGACGGGCAGTGTGCGGGTTTAGGTGCTAATGCTGTGGGCAATAGTCGGGCTTATCTGAATTTAGGTACGGCAATAGCAAGCGGTATAATCAGTAAGGAGTATTTTGTCGATTCATCATTTCGCACCATGTATGCACCGATTGCAGGGTCTTATTTTCTAGAAACTGTTCTTCTTGGTGGTGTCTTTACTCTTACCTGGTTTGTAGAAAAGTTTGCCAGCGACTTACACAACTGCAATCTTAACCTCAGTCCACTAGAGATACTTGAAACTGCTGCAGCAAAACTATCTCCTGGTGCTGAAGGATTAATGTTAGTGCCTTACTGGAACAACGTGATGAACCCCTACTGGGATGCTAATGCTGCTGGTATCACCATTGGTTGGACAGGTACCCACGGTAAAGAACATTTTTACCGAGCGATTTTAGAAGGTATTGCCTTTGAGCAAAGACTGGTAGGGGATGCAGTCATGTCAGCGACAAACCAACGTTTTAGTGAATATGTCGTTATGGGTGGTGGAAGCACAAGCAATCTTTGGTGTCAAATTTTAGCTGATGTGACTGGTATACCAATAGTGCGTTCTACAACCACAGAAGCGACCTGTTTAGGAGCAGGGATTCTCGCAGCAGTTGCAGTTGGATGGTATCCTGATATTGGTACAGCCGCAAAATGTCTGACTCACACTGCTGAGCGTTTTACGCCTTCGCAAGAAAAGCAGGCTATCTACTCTAAACTTTATAGCAGTGTATTTTCCATTGGTCGGTTGGCAGACCTTGATTAAGCTCGTCCAAAAAACCTCGAACTGCCTTGGAGCGGTGGTAACTCGCACCATCCCAAAAAATCAGTAATCGCTGGTTGGGGGACTGAGTTAACAAATATCGCAGGTAATCAATAGTATTTTCTGAATTTCCGGCATCGTAGGCTTTGAGCAGTAATTCTCGTTCGAGATAGTCCACTGCTCCGTAATATGTCTGTTTATCTCGCTCATTCACGACTGGAACCGCGATTTCCAGGTCAGTTTTTCCCCATACATAACCACTTAAGTCTCCCCACATTAAATGACATTGATCAATTAGCAGCACTCTCAATTTTCCTGTTTCAATTTCACTGCGGTGATTTGCCAAGAGTGTTTCAATCTCTTTTTTTTTGCTGCAACAGCATCCTGGTCTGCTTTGGGGTTTAATTTTGTGGTTAACTTCTGCGCTTATTCCTGCTGCTTCAAACAAGTCGTAGTAACTTTGTTTTGACTCGTAAACCACGTCGTACTCGAAAGCTAGTTTATACTCCAGTTCCCCAAGCTCCCAATAATCCTTTGTTTGCAGCCAACTCAACACCTTTTCTCGTTGTTCGCTACCCAAGTAGCTCTTCCTTCCCTTATGATTCAACCGCAGTCCATCTATTCCATCTCGCTCGTAGGCTTGTTTCCAACCTGTTATTGAACCCAGTGACACATCTAGAATTGTCTGAATTTCTTCATACAAGTAGCCTTGATAAACCAGCTTGACTACTAGTGCTTTCCTTACCTCACGCGCATTTGGACGCAAAGCAATAAATTCTTGTAGTTTGGCGATCGCCCTTTGAGTGGTTTCGTGCGATTGCGCAAAGCGCAGACGCCAAGGGCGTATCGCATCGCAGTTGCCACTTCCGCAGGCAGTACTGCGGTTTGTAGATGCTGATTTTTCATTGTCTGCTCTTACACTTGTACACCCCTCCGTATTCTCTCGCTTTTTTTTCAAAAATCAAATAGGAATCCTATATGAACAATATCGCTGAGGCGACAAAGTACTACAACCTGAGTTGGAGAATTGCCAAGGAGATAGGCGCTGGTGAATTACAAGTCCAAAATATGAAGGGTTGGATACTGTAACTTAATTCCTTATCATCTCTTTTCATTTCTTCCAAAATGAGTAGATAATAGATTGTAGTTTCGAGTAGATAACTACAATGACGAACATTCCAGAAATGACAATGAGTATTGGGGACGCCGCAAAAGAACTTGGCGTTTCAGTCATAACTTTAAGGAGGTGGGCAGACTCAGGAAAGATTCGTTCAGAGCGCTCACCTTCCAATCAAAGAAGATTTTACTTAGCAGACATTAAACGTATTACACCACGAGACTTAAAACAGCTAGATGAGCGTATAACCATTAATTACGCCAGAGTTTCAAGCCACGACCAAAAAGAAGATTTAGTACGGCAAGCTCAGGTATTGGAAGCTTTCAGTTCTGCTAATGGCTGGCAGTTTGAAACCATTCAAGATTTAGGAAGTGGTTTGAATTACCAGAAAAAAGGATTGCAGAAATTGCTTAAACGTATCATGCAAGGTGATGTCGCCAGACTGGTACTAAGCCATAAGGACAGACTGCTAAGATTCGGTGCTGAGTTGGTGTTTGCTATGTGTGAAGAGTTTGAGACTGAAGTAGTCATTATCAACAAAAGTAACGAAGAGATACCTTTTGAACAAGAGCTAGTTCAAGACATGATTGAACTCATAACAGTGTTTAGCGCTCGTTTGTATGGTTCTAGAAGCAAGAAAAACAAGAAGTTGATTGATGGTATGAGTCAAGTAGTTAAGGAGGTATCGTAGTGTTGCTGGGTTTCAAGACTGAGTTGAAACTGAACAATCAACAGCGTACAGCATTAATGAAGCATTGTGGTGTGGCTCGTCATGCTTGGAATTGGGGACTTGGACTGACCAAGCAAATTTTGGATCACAACAAGATTAATCCTGATTCCAAAATTAAATTTCCTAGTGCTATTGACTTGCACAAATGGTTAGTAGCATTGGTAAAAAGCGAGAACGAATGGTACTACGAAGTCAGCAAATCCACCCCACAGCAAGCTTTGATGGCGTTACGCGAATCGTGGAAGCGTTGTTTTAATAAAACTGCTGGTGTTCCAAAATTTAAGAAAAAAGGTAGACGTGATTCTTTCACACTTGAAGGTACAGTGAAGATTTGCGGCAACAACAAAATTCAAGTACCAGTGATTGGAGTTCTCAAAACTTATGAACGTCTACCTCAAGTATCAACCAAATCTGCAACAATTTCCCGTCAAGCTGATAGATGGTTCATCTCATTCCGCTTTGAAGTAGACACTCAAGAATTAAACCACGCAGGCGTTGTAGGAGTTGACCTCGGCGTTAAAGCACTAGCCACACTTTCTACTGGTGAGGTGGTCACTGGCGCAAAATCCTACAAAAAAAATGAATCCAAGCTAAGCAGAATGCAATGGTTGAATCGCCATAAAATCATTGGTTCTGCTAACTGGAAAAAAGCTCAGATGCAGATAGCTAGGCTGCACAGAAAAATTGCCAACATCCGCAAGGACACGTTACACAAACTTACAACACTGTTAGCCAAGAACCACGGCACGATAGTGATTGAAAACCTCAATGTGTCAGGAATGTTGACTAATCATAAGCTAGCTGCATCTATCGCTGATATGTCGTTTTTTGAGTTCCGTCGTCAGTTAACCTACAAGTGCGAACTGTACGGTTCAAAGCTTGTTGTAGTTGACCGATGGTTTCCAAGTTCCAAGACATGCTCCAACTGCCGAACCAAAAAGGAAACGCTCACTTTGAATGAGCGAGTGTTTGAATGCGGTCATTGTGGCTTTGTTATTGACCGTGATTTGAACGCAGCAATCAACCTTTCGGCTTCGCTCAAGGTTGACGGTGAGCGGAGTCGAACCGTCAATTTGAAGAACGCGGTCAGTTAGACCGTTTGAGCCTGTGGACTGGTTAACGCCGACGTTGCCAGAATGAAGCAGGAAGTAAACGAAACTCAAACCCAGTGAATAGCTTTGATAGGTGTTGACTAGGTTTGATTAGGATTTATGTAACGGTCTGGGAGACATTTATATGTCTCAAGGTTGGATAAAAGCTGCAATCTACATTTACCGACAGGGTTGGTACAGTGCTCGTCGGTTATGTTATCCCCAAGGAGAAGCGACTTGTCTGCGGTCTTTAGCAGAGGCTTACTTTTACTTGGGAGATTTAGAAAAAGCAAAAAAGTACAACAAGCACAGTCTGAAGAGAGCGCAAGATAATTTACTTCAGTTCTTAATGTTACAGTATTATCACTCCTGAACGGCAGTCGCCCCAAGTCGGGAAACCCGGTGACGGCCCAGGCTCTTCCTGAGAACTTCTTTGTTTAATTGAGTAATTCAGCCACTTGTTCTGCCAATGTCAAAGCGTCAAAAGGCTTGGCTATCACTCCAGCCACCCCTAGTTGAGCAAATTGAGCCTGATCAACGGGTTGCATTTTAGCTGTCAGCAAAATGACTGGAATCAATTGAGTTGCACGGTTCTGCTGCAAATGACGAAATAGAGTGATACCATCCATATCAGGCATCATCACATCGAGTAGAATCGCATCCGGATGTTCTGTTTTTGCTTTGAGCAAGCCTTCTTTTGCTGTTCCTGCACTCAGAACTTCCCAGTCACCCATAATTTCTAAACAAGTTTGAACCACCTCGCTCAGACGTTCTTCATCATCTATCAGTAAAATTCGCCTTGACATGATTTCAATGAGTTTCTTGAGTATTCGTAACCAACATGACAGTTTATTCTACTTTGGTAGAACTGGTAAGGTAAAGTAGAAAGTACTGCCTTGTCCCAAAACGCTTTGGACCCAGATTTGCCCGCCGTGCTGCTTTACTATACTCCGGCAAATCGCTAATCCTAAACCTGTTCCTCCCTTACTTCGAGAATCTGAAGCATCGACTTGCTGGAATCGTCTAAAGATACTTTCTAGCTTATCTGTTGGAATACCCCTTCCCTGGTCTTTTACTTGAAACAAGACTTGAGGGGTGTTGAGTATTGGGTTTTGAGACAGTTCTGCACTCAACCAAACAGTACTTCCCGCAGGTGAAAACTTGACAGCGTTACCAAGTATATTTACGAGTACTTGAATGATGCGATCAGAATCAGCCCAGACTTGAACAGATAGGGGAGAAATGTTAAGCGTAATTTTGGATTCCTCAGCAAGCAGTCGTAGAACTTCTACTGATTGCAACATGAGGGTTGCCGTGTCACATGAGGTTTTCTCTAAAACAATTTTACCTGACTCCAGTCGTTCTAAATCTAGAATGTCATTGACCAAACGTGTTAAGCGTTCGGTTTCAGCTACCGCAATTTCTAACATTCGCTCTTGCTTCTGAGGCTGGCTATCGAGTCGTCGAGAGGCGAGTAACCCTAACGATCCCCGAATAGAACTCAGGGGTGTTCGCAACTCGTGGCTAACGACCGAGATAAACTCGTTTTTCATTTTTTCTACTCGCTTGCGTTCACTAATATCCCGACCTTCTGGAATCAATAAAATGACATTTCTCGTCTCATCCACAACAGGTTTGAGGGAAAAATCAATCGTTGCAACAGTGTCTCCTCGTCCTAACACATCCACTTCATAACGCACAAATTCACCTGTCGCAGCACGGGCGATCGCCTCCTTTAATTGATTCTGGGTTTTGGTTGAAATCGTCCACCACCGCGCTTCCCAAAAAGGACGATCAACAATATCTGTATGACTAATGCCACTAAAATCTAGAGCGGTCTGATTTGCTTCTAAAAGCGTACCATCTGGCTTGAGTAACCCAATGAATTGAAACGTTTGGTCAAAAATAGCTCGGAATCGTCTTTCGCTGTCTCGCAACGCCAGCTCTGCTTGTTTGCGTCGGGTGATATCTTGAATTTGAGCAATAAAGTAAAGTGGTTTGCCCTCAGTATCACGAACCAGCGATCCACTTAACAAAATCCAGACTATGTGTCCTTGCTTATGGAAATACCGCTTTTCCATCTCGTAGTAACGAATTTTGTCACTGAGCACTTGGCGTACATAGTCCAAATCGATATCTAAGTCATCTGGATGGGTAATTGCTTGGAAGGTTGTGGCTAGCAATTCAGCTTCGCAATAGCCGACAATTTCACATAAAGAACGATTGACCCGCAACCAACGTCCATCTATTGCGACCAAAGCCTTTCCAATAGCCGCATTTTCAAACGCACTACGAAAGCGTTCTTCGCTTTCTTGTAGAAGAGCTTCTGTTCGTTTGTGCTCGCTGAGTTCTGTTTGTAGTTGTTGGTTTATCTTGCTTAATTCGGCTGTTCGCAGTGCAACTTCTATTTCCAGCTTATCATGGGCTTGTTGCAGTTTCTCTTCTGTCTTTTTTCGCTCAATGGCTGTACTTAGCACATTAGCAACGGCTTGGAGAAAGTTAGTATCATCTTCAGTAAAGGTGCGTCGTCTTGTTGTGTCAGCACCTAAAACACCAAATGGTTGATCAATTCCATGAATAACGACGGTCATACCACTCACGACACCATGGTTATGCAGGAGTGCTGATCCGCGAAATCGTGTTTCTTGGCGCAAATCTTCTACAATTACTGGCTCCTGAGAAAGGAGTGTGTATCCTGCCTGGGAATCTAAATCAGTGCCGACGGTGACGTGATTTACCAAGCCTTCTTGCCAGCCGATTCCAGCCCGTAGAAGAAATGCTTGTCCATCCGGCAGAAGTTCAAAAATTTTGCAATACTCAACTTCAAGGTTTTGAGCAACAAGAGTCACTGCTTCATTCATTAACGTAGATACGGCTACACCAGCTAATGCCTGCTGACCCACCAGCTGAGCAACAACTGCTTGCTGATGCTCACGGGCTTTCAAACGCCCTTCGGCTTGCTTACGCTTTGTTATATCGCGCCCTACAGCCATCCGCACCTTGCGATCCTGATAGATACTGTTTTTCCCAACCACTTCTAATGGGAAAGTTGTTCCATTTTTCTTGACACCAGTGACTTCATATGGTGAATCATAACCAGACGCAATATTTTTCATGACCAGTGCTAAAGATTCAGGTGTTAAAAAATCCTTTGCCGACATACCAATAACTTCCTGAGTTTCGTAACCGAACAACTTAGCAAAGGATTGGTTGGCATCAATAATCTTTCCCATCTCATGGATAATAATGCCTTCAAAAGTCGCCTCAGTTAAGAACTGAAACCGTTGCTCACTTTCCCGTAGTGCCTGTTCTGCGTGCTGACGCTCAGTTATCTGGCGATTTAAGAAATAACACATTGAGCACACAAGTACCAGACTTAGGCTGAAGCCAACTAACGCAAAGATAAAAATGATGCGAGATTGAATGGCAGATTGCTTAATACTTAAAAACAATGCCTGCGGTGTATTCTGAAAACTCCAACCAACACCGACAAACGTTGGCAATACCAATCCAAATCCAGTGGTAATAAACTTATGTTGAAAGCGGTGCTTCATCGAATTCAATATTTGTTAGTTAAAAATTCTACAAGAGCAGACGCTTACATTCGTAAAAAAGAATTAGGATTCATGACATTTCCCATGTTTTCCTTTTTCTATTTTCTATTGATTTTGCTATAAATAACTCTATCTTGAATGCTCGATTTCATTCTAGAATTTTGCCTTGAAACAGTGTAGCATCAGCGGCGCGATAAAGTTCTTTTAGGTCAGCACCATCATTTGGATACTGTGCTATTCCAGCGCTACAACTGGCACGAAAAATCTGATTATTAGTATCAGTAAACTCCTGCTGATTCCAGATTTTTTTGAACCTTAGCAGCAACTTGAGACCTTGTTCTCGCTTCACACCGTATAAACCAATAACAAACTCTTTACCGCCCCAACGAGATATAACATCTCCACTCTGGAAGGACTGCTTTAAGAGTTTTCCGAATTGGCTAAGAACCATATCTCCGGAATCATAACCGTATTGATTATTGACCAGTTTGAAGTTGTCTAAACTCAACAGCATAAAACAAAAAGGTTGATGATGACGTTCTGCCAGATACAACAAACTTGTTAGCTGTTGAATAGACTTTTGCCGATTTGTTAGACTCGTGAGCGGATCTATTTGTGCCAAATCCCGGTGGATTTTGGTTCGCTCTAACCGATTGAAAATACGGGCAATCAGTTCTGGTCCTACAATCGGCTTTTGGATATAATCATCTGCACCTGCTATAAATACCTGATGCATTGTTTGGGCATCATGACAAGCGGACAAAAAAAGTACGGGCAACTGACTCCACTGAGGATCATTGCGTACCACCTGACAAAGTTCAACCCCGTTAATGTCAGGCATTTTTACATCTAAAATCAGTAAATCTGGAACTGAGGCTTCCAGTACTTGCCAAAATTGTTGCGGGTCTGCAAGGGTTGTGAGATGAAGCCCCCACGGTTCAAGTAATGCAGACAAACTCTCTAGCAGTTTGGGATCATCATCTACAATCATGACTTTAGCTTGGGCCGTTTGAGCATGATTGAGTACCTGAGTGACTGCCCTCAGTATTTCACTAGAACAGACTGATTTGTGTATAAAAGCATGACTCCCTAAACAAGCGGCTTCTAACCTGTCAGCTAAACTATTTCGTCCTGTTAAAACTATAACTGGAATCTCTAAGTGCTGGTTTCTCAGTTGGGCTAAGAAAGTCAGTCCACTTTCGGCAGGTTCAGCAAACGTAAGGTCGAGTAGGATGACATCAGGAAGATTGTTTGTCATTGCCTCACTCGCAGCAGCCAAACTGGGGGCAACTTCTACTTGAAAACCCCACGCAGCTGCTTCAAGCCGAATTCGCTCTGCCAGTGCTGGATCATCATCAATCACTAGTATCAGACCATGTTGCGCAAAACAGACAGCAGTAGAAGTCGGCAAAACTGGCGGCTTCTGTAACTCCTGTTGCAATAAATTCACCAGTTTTGATAATTGTTCTGTTTGAAGGCGATCTAAATTTGTGACTGAGAGCAATTGCTCAATTTCCCTTGCCAAACTTGAACCTTCATGAAAACCGAAAGATCCCAATGCTCCTGCTAATTTGTGGGCTTTATGCTTTGCTTTTTGTTGTACTTCAGGTTCGAGAATACCTGCTTCCAAAGCAGTTATCGCTTGCAATATAGATTCTACTTCATCAATAAAGCTATCCTTAAATCGTTCCCAGAGTTTAGCAAGCGATTCCACTATTTCAGTTTGAGCTTGCTTTTTGCTGGTTTCAATTGACTGTGAAGATGATATTGCATCTGTAGATTGCTCACTTCCAGGTGGGGACTTAAGTCGATACCCCAAACCATAAACTGTCTCAAGAAAATCTGCGATCACTCCACCTGCTTTTAACTTCTGCCGAAGTCCCTTGATATGAGTTCTAACAACATCCTCTGCTGGATGTTCTGCATCAGACCACAGATTTTCTACAATTGCACTTTTGCTAAAAATCCGGTGTGGATTCCGCAAGAAAAGCTCTAGTAACTGATATTCTTTTACTGTTAGACGTAGGGGCTTTTGATCACAAGTTACTAAACTTTTGCTAGTGTCAAATTGTAGGTTTCCCCAACTCAGTACAAAAGTCAGTGTGGCACTTTTGGGTCGTCGCAACAAGGCGCGGATACGAGCGATCAGTTCTGACACATTAAAGGGCTTAACCATGTAATCATCTGCACCTGCATTTAAGCCCATAACTTTATCAAGGCTATTGTCTTTTGCAGTCAGTAGCATAATTGGTATTTGATAGCGCTCTTGACGCAGTTGACGACAAACACTAATGCCATCTAACCCAGGTAACATGATATCCAATAAAATGAGGTCATATTCAAAGTTTTGTACAAGTTGTAGACCTGTTTGACCATCAACCACCGTATTAACTATATAGTTATGAGCAGTGAGCGCTTCTGTCAGAATTGCATTGGTTCGTTCATCATCCTCTACTACCAAAATTTTCATTGAGCATTCCCTCACACAATATCAATTCCATCTTAGATTTCATTTTGCGTTATCGCTTTAGGAGCATCCCACGGGCGGCACGCCACCCGCTACGAATTAAAGAAACACCATATGCTTGTAGGCATGAGGAGTGTCAATTTTTTTTGTATTTAGTTCAAATTTAGTTCACTGCTTTTATTTAACAAAACTTCAATGACTAAACTCCTTGCTATCAAAGAATTTACCCAAGCAGTGGGAGGCGGGATGACTCCGCGCATGGTTCGCCACTATCATGAATTGGGGTTACTTCCTCAACCAGTGCGATCGCCCAGTAACTACCGCCTCTATACTGACAACGATGTACTCAGATTACAACGCATCGTCGCACTCAAGCAGCAAGGGTTTCAACTCAACCACATCCGCCAAATACTGGAAGTGGAACCACAACAAGACACAACTGCTAACTTGATGACGCAACTGCAGCTACAATATCGCGCAGTCATACAGCAAATTTCTCAACTACGGCAAACAGCATCTGCATTAGAAGGGTTACTGGGGCGCGATCGCGATTGTGAAATCATCCAAGCTGAAGTTTTAGCACAACTCAAGCTACTGGAGGTAGATACTCAAACAGGACTCGGCGGACTAGAAAAACTCTGGGATGGGTTGGATGCTGAAGTTCATGCTCACCCAGAAGCTTTTACTGAATCGTTGGAACGCCTGCTACCTGACCTTTCTAGGCGTTCTGAAATTGAACAAGACCTGATCTCAAACCTGGTTTTAGCTTGTGGCGATGTCAGTTTGGCGTCGTTTGTGAGGTTGAGTGATAAGGCGATCGCCACAAGTCGTGAAGTCCTCAAATCCGGCTGTCAGATAGTTGCGGATATTCCAACGGTAGCTGCTGCGTTGGATACAACGAGGTTAGCTCATTTGGGATGTCCAGTGGAAACGTTGATTGATAACTCTCATATTACGACAGCCACAGAAGCAGAAAAAGCATTTTGGCTGGATCAACAATGGCAGGAAAAATTACAGCAAGTCTCCCCAGGTTGTGTGTTAGTGATTGGCTATGCTCCTAGTGTGCTGCTTTCTGTATGTAAAGCCATCCAAAACCAAGAAATTCAACCAGCGCTAGTCATTGGTATGCCCATTGGCTTTAGTCATGCTCCAGCTGCTAAGCGACAATTGATGCAATCGAACGTGCCTTTTATTACAATTGAAGGAACTTTGGGAGGTGGCTTGTTAGCTGCGACTGTCCTGAATTCTTTGGTAGAGTCACTTATTGAAAAACCTGACTGTCATTGTTACTTACGCCACTATTAATACTAGTATCAAAAAGTTTTTTCGGCACTGTTTCCTAATTTCACATTTGAGAATAAGCTCCAATATCGTTGTGAATCAAAAATAAGACAAAACAAAGTAAACGATGAGATTAGCTGTTTATGGCAAAGGAGGAAGTGGAAAAACCACTATTAGTACCTGCCTTTTACAATTTCTGAACTATTTCTGTGATTTCCAAGTTTTAGGTATTGATGGCGATCACAATTTGCATCTAGCTGAAGAACTGGGTGCAACGCCTGTCGAAATGCAGCGGGGAGATTCGGGAACTGCACGGGATATTGGTAATGATTTAGATTGGTTGCGTTCTTACTTTGCTGGTAGCAATCCGAGAATTACTGCTGATTTACCAATGATAAAAACAACTCCGCCTGGGGAAGGATCGCGTTTGTTGCGGTTAAGAGAACCAGCCGAGTGGCGCAATCGCTATGTCACTCTCATTGATGGAGTGGAATTGATCCGAGTTGGTGATTTTACGCAAGACGATTACCGCAAAAAGTGCTTTCACAGCAAAACCGGGGCGATTGAGATTTTCTTAAAGCACGTTTGGGAAGATCACAACGAGGCGATTATTGTTGATATGTCAGCAGGTAAGGATGTTTTCGCTTCACCCTTACCAAGCTTGTTCGACACAAATATCTATGTTGTCAAACCAACGCGCAAGTCAGTTAGCAATGCAGGGGATTTTCTCGCACACGCCAAAAACTTTGGTATTGAAATGCTAGTCGTGGCGACTGACATCCACTCTCGTCACGAAGTCGCAGCAATTGAAAATTATCTCATGCGAACTGTGGATGCAGTCATTCCCCACGACGCATTTTTTGTCCAACGGGACTCATTAGTACTTTCTCGTCCACCTCATGTGCGCGAAGCTAGCTTCACGGTGTTGGATGCATTCTATAGCCTTACCGATTTATTGCGTCAGCTTCCCTCACAGAACTGGGAAAACCGACTCACTCGAATGCTTTACCATCACGAAGAAACTGCACATGATTGGGCAGGAGTCCACTTTACAGCACAAATTCAACCTGGTTTCAATCCATTTGAGCGCTTTCAAAGCAACAAACTCGCTACAGCTTAACAGTTATCAGTTATCTAGGTAGGAAACAGACTCGTCCACCCCTTGTTCCCTGTTTACTGTTCACTGTTCCCTGTTCCCTGTTCCCTATTCCCTGTTAATGGTAAAATAACTCAGAAAAATATAAAAAGGAATTCATTTACTGTGATTGGCGTTGCTGTTATTGGCACGGGATTTGGTCAGAAAGTGCATATTCCTGGATTTCTGGCTCATCCTCAGACACAGATCGTTGCTGTATATAACCAAGATTTAAATAAAGCTAAAGCGATCGCACAATCCTACAATATTCCTCACGCCTGCAATACAATCACAGATATCGTTAGGCTGCAAGAAGTCCAAGCAGTAAGCATTTCCACACCACCATTTTTGCATTACGAAATGGCAAAAGCAGCGCTGCAAGCAGGAAAACACGTATTAATAGAAAAACCCACAACTCTAAATGCAGCCGAAGCTAAAGAACTTTACCAGTTAGCCCAAAAAGCAGGTGTGATTGCAACTGTAGACTTTGAATTTCGCTTTGTACCAGGATGGCAATTCTTTTCGGAATTGTTGTCACAAGGTTATGTGGGTTCAAAGCGTTTGATTAGAATTGATTGGCTAGGTTCTTCTCGTGCTGATGCTGGACGCCCTTGGAACTGGTATTCTCGTAAAGACCAAGGAGGCGGTGCATTAGGATCTTTGGGTTCTCACACTTTTGATTATATTCATTGGCTATTTGGTCCTGTACGCAAGTTAAACGCCCATTTCACTACCGCGATCGCCGAACGACTAGACTCCAACACTGGAGAATTAAAGCCCGTAGAAACCGATGACACCTGTATGCTGATGTTAGAGTTGGCAGATGGGACACCTTGTCAAGTTTCTATCAGTGCTGTGGTTCATGCATCGCGTACTCATTGGATAGAAGTGTATGGCGATCGCGCAACTCTAGTATTAGGAAGTGAAAATCAAAAAGATTACGTACATGGGTTTCGTGTTTTGTCTTCTCAACCAGGTAAACCATTAACTGAAATTGAAATTCCCAATCGATTATTGTTTCCGAAAAATCACTCAGATGGTCGCATTTCTGCATTTTTGAGAGTTGTAGATGAATGGGTGCAAGGAATTGAATCCAAAAAACAAATCGTTCCATCCTTACGAGAAGGGATTTACTCTCAGTTATTAATGGATTTATCCCATGAATCTAATAACAGTTCAAGTTGGGTAAATGTACTAAGCTTGGAAGATTTTCTTGCTTAATATAGAACTCATATTTTATTTTTGACGAAGCTAGGTACATCTTTATCAGTTATCAGTTACCAGTTATACCATTTCACGAAATCCTTGATACAAATGATTAGTCTCTAATTCTTTCTCCCCTGCTCCCCTGCTCCTCTGCTCCTCTGCTCCTCTGCTCCTCTGCTGCCTATTTGTATCAACCTTAAAGTGAAACGGTATTACCAGTGATCAATTGTTCACTGTTCCCTGTTCCCTGCCCTTAGTAGGGTAATTAACGTTTCATCATGAAGCTTACTTCATGACTTATTAAATAAAAAATCATAAACTAAGTAAATAGAAAAAAGTTCTGTCTGTCCGCAGCGTTAACGCTGCGGACATGGTTACGTTTATTTCTTGCCACCCACTTAACAGTATGTATACACCATCACGATTTTCAGCTTTCTATCTTTTGGATGGGGTGCGAGAGCTTGTTTGTAGATCAAAATAGAAACGTCACAGGAAACCTGTTTTGGCAAAGACCTTCACCCCGACTTGCTCGGGGTTTTTTATAATTGATAGGATTTAGTCATTCAAGCTATTGTTGAGATTTTAATTTGGTTTGTAGTCAAGAATTCCGGCTTTTTCCTTAAACTTTACATGGAAAAATATGTATATTCAGTTACATATTAACGTTTTACTCCTTTAGGATGGTGTGAAATTGTTTTATTCAAATGAAAATACAATACAACACTGGAATACGCTGCATAAATAAAAGCACAGCACACCTCGATATTATCGGGGTTTTTTTTGGATATAGCTGTTGTATTTACAGTAAGTAAGTAGACATCAATAGAGAGAATATAATTCTTCTTCCTCCCTTTATAAGGCTATAGTGTACACACCGGATTGCTTTTCACCTCACCCTCGCTTTTAGCTGCGCAAAAATCTTTCCCTCTCCTTAATAAGGAGAGGGATGCCCGGTAGGGCAGGGTGAGGTTTCAATAGGGTTCGCTTAAGATCCCCCTGTTGTAGCACAAGCGCGTGGGTTGGGGGATCTCTTGGTAAAGAAAAAGAAGGCTGGCTCTCTACTCAATCCATCGAAAACTTTCCCTGCACTGACCTCCGCACAATTGACCAACTTTGGGTAAAATACAGTGGTGGGCGCTTTGGTTTTAGTGTGCAAAAGCGCATTTGGGAAAGGGTGGGTGAAGACTACGAAAAGTTTGGCGATCGCGTGGGTTGGCGCAAAGGAATGTTTTGGAACAGAGAATGGCTGAACTACAATGAATTAACCTTCTCCATAAATGCCCCCCAGGGACATCTCCCTAGGGACATCTCCGAGAGGGTGTTGGGACCTGAGTGGAGAACTCGATCTTGGGCAGTTAACAATCTCTTCTCTCGCGTCCAGACTTGTAAACTGTAACATATAAGGCTTACACACAATTGTAAAGATTAGCAAACAAGTGATTTCCCACGGAGTGTTGCGGTTTCTACGTTTTCGTTACCTGGCACTACATCCAATTTGGATCTTCTTCTTGTGCTTGTAGTACGATGCTGGCAAATTGTGGGTTATAACAATTCGCGAAGATAAACTTGCACGCTACTTCTTCTATTTCTTGGTTTGTTGGTTCCCAGTCATTTTACGTCTACGCACTTATTGAATTTCTACATAAAGTTTCTTCCCCAAGGCATTAGCATATTTTTCTAAAGTAGAGATACCAACATCTGAGCCATCGTTTTCGATTCTGATAATTATAGATTCATGCAAATTTAACCGACGTGCTAATTCTTCTTGTGTCATTCCCGCTTCAATTCTTGCTTGCGCCAGCAACACGCCAATTTTAAAACTGGAATATCCAGATTCAAAATTTTCAGCGAACTCCGGATCAGTTTGCTTGCGTCTGGCAATGTATTTCTCTACATCACTCATCATTTTGTTTCCTGCTTAAATAATCTCTTTTTCGGTGTTCTGCTAACTCAATCTCTTGGGATGGAGTTTTTTGTGTCTTTTTAGCAAATCCGTTTGTTAAAACAATCAGGTTATTATCTTCAAAAAAGCCAAGTAGACGAAATGTATTATTGCCTACTTGAACTCTCACTTCCCAGATATCATCTGTATTCACTAATTTCTTAAGATATTGACTTGGCACAGAATCAAGCTCTTGAATCAGCCGTAATACCCATAGTACTTTTTGCGCTTGTTTCCCACACAGAGAATCAAGAAATTCTTCAATAGGACAACGTTCTAAATCAGTGCGGTAAAAGACAACCTCTCTCATTCGTCACTCAGCAAATCAGCCCGTAGATTAGCAAGAGTACCACGTTTTGCCCTACCTGTTTTAATTGCTTCCAACGTTTGTGCTGCATTGCTGGCGATTTCTTGACGCCGTTTTTCAACTCGTCGTTTATGAATTAGTTCCAATAATAAATCTTGCTCTTCGGTTGAAAGAGCCTCTACATACTCAATAACTGTCTGTAAGGACGCAGGCTTGCTCATCAGCAATGTTTAGTTGGTTATATGGTTTCTTCATTCTATCTTTATTGACTATCTATAGCCCTTCTGGCTTCGTTGCAAGACAGTCGGAACCCGTAAATCTTAAAAAAACCAACATATTTTCACCAGAGATCTAAATATACTGCCTGGGTTATGTCAGAGCAAATCCGCACATAGTCTTATCTTTTCCATAACCAAGCTATGACTTCTGTTAGAAGAATTATTACATTTTTACAGTTAGTCTTGACTTATATTCAGGACGGCTTATTCGCTTGAAGATAGGTTAATTTTGACTCCTTTTCCGGAGCCAACCTGTGATTGAGGCGAGTTTGCTCCGGTTCTGAAACTGTAAAAAGTGTTGAAAATTAACGAATGGAGTCTTGTAATGATAAATTTGATTTCTAAGGCATTTGCTCAGATCAATTCTCTATTTAACCAACTTCAGGTAAAACGTTTTTTCGCTGTGGTTTTAGCTGGGTTGCTAGTGCTGACAACAAATGTTACTAATGAGAGTAGTGACAAAGACTTAACCAACAGAGTTAACCAAGCCCTAGAGCGGAACTCTTCCGACAGACCGCAAACAGTAGGAGGATGGTTTAAGCAAGCTCGCGAAACCGAAGATGCTCCTGGTGAACGCGCCAAAAGAATTGCAGGACAATCAGCAGAAGCTGTAAAAGACTTGGGTAAGGTGTACCCAGATACAGCTGAAAGGACTGCTGATAGTATAAAGGACTAGTATAAAGGACAAAACAAACTAGGCAGATAAACGGGTAAACAGAGATTTTAGAAGACAGGTGACAGGGTACAGAGAAACTGTAACCTGTCACCTATTGCTTTTTTACAGTTATCAGTTTGAAGAAGAATTCAGAATACAGAATTCAGTATTCAGAAGAAAGAAAAAAACAATTGCGACTCCTGACTTCTGACTCCTGACTCCTGACTCCTGACTCCTTTACTGTTCACTGTTCACTGTTCACTGTTAAGCGTTCACTGTTTTAAGCTGGATAAATCCGCAAACGCCGATTTGGTTCTTCCCCAAAGCTATTAGATTTCAGCCGATAGTGTTCTACCAACTCGTGCTGCATTTTCCGCACTTGAGGAGAACGGGGCAATAATTCGACTGGCTGTCCTTTGGGAATCACGATTTGCTCTACAGCAAGTCTTGCTTCTTCCAAGGCGTCCATTTCATCATCACTGGCGCTGTGGAGAAACAGTTGCATTTCGCGATCGTCGTTAACTTCCGGATCGTCCATATTCAGCAACCGCCGCAAGCCTCGGGTTATCTGCGGTAGGGTGCTGGACTTGATCATATGAATCGGTATTTGACGTGCTCTAGCCATTTGCCGTAATTTGGCGTGGTTTTTGACGTGCGATCGCAACGCCAATATAGCATCAGCACTATCTAGATCTTTTGTCAATGTCACTGGTAAAGAAAGTACCCCAACGACCTGTTCCAATTGGCTGCGGCTAACGCCATAGGGATATACGTGCAGTGGCAAATCTTCGCCGTTAGGTCCTGCATGTCTAGTAGTGGTGGAGTCAAAATCAAAGCCATCAAAACCATTAAAGGATTCATCGAGTAAGCGGTCAAACTCACTAACTCCAGAACTTTTTTGGCTTTGACCAGACAATGTCGGTAGGGGTATCATTTGTCCAGTTGCACGCCAGCCATTTGACTGTCGTGCTGGTGCTGGAAAAGATTCTTCCCCACCAAGTGTTTGTCCACGACCGTTGATTGCGGTAAGCTGACGAGTCACGTTCACATTGCCATTGTCATCCACAGTTCTGACTTGCGGACTAGGCTGACGCCCCCGTAGGAGAGTATCAACTGTGTCAGCGACGCTGTCGTGAACTACCCAGCGTTGCCGTTCTGACATTTCCACCGCAATCTCGAAAGTGGGAGGTGCTTTGCGTTCTAAAACTGTCTTTTGAGTCCCTCGCCGTCTGGCTTCATCGTCTCCCAGTGTCACAGCCTGGATACCACCAACCAAGTCAGCAAGCGTCGGATTTTTGATCAGGTTTTCAATCTGATTACCATGAGCAGTTCCTACCAACTGGACACCTCGTTCAGCAATAGTACGAGCTGCTAAGGCTTCCAGTTCTGTACCAATTTCATCAATCACGATGACTTCTGGCATATGGTTTTCCACAGCTTCAATCATCACTTGATGCTGTTGTTCTGGATGAGCCACTTGCATCCGGCGTGAGCGACCGATCGCGGGGTGGGCAACGTCACCATCTCCAGCGATTTCGTTAGAAGTGTCAATGATCACTACTCGCTTGTGAAAATCATCCGCTAAAACACGGGCAATCTCCCGTAGTGCAGTGGTTTTACCCACACCTGGGCGTCCCAGCATGAGAATTGATTTTCCAGTTTCCACCAAATCGCGGATCATGGTAATTGTGCCGAATATTGCCCGACCAACACGACAGGTTAAGCCGATAATCTTACCACTGCGATTGCGGATGGCACTAATCCTGTGCAGGGTTTGCTCAATTCCTGCCCGATTATCCGCGCCAAAGGTTCCCACTCTCTTGATACAATCATCTATCTGTTCTTGCGTAACGGGTGTTTCGCCCAGATACTCTGCTTGATTGGGAAAGCGAGCTTCAGGACGACGACCCAAATCCAAGACCACTTCTACTAGGCTATCTCGTTGAGGATGCTTTTCTAGTATCTGCCGCAGGTCTTGGGGCAAAATGTCCAACAATTTTTGAAGATCGTCTTTAATCGTCATGCTTTTTATGGTGACGTTTTTTAGAGATACTTGGACACTTGTAGTACGAGGAGGATCACCCCGCCACCAGAAAGTGTCCGCAACGCGCTCATAAGGAACAGTGTTCCCTACTGCTGTGACTTGAGCTGGGAAACGAGAGAATGTGCAAGCGAAACCGCTTGAGCGAGCAATTCTGGTTCTTCTTCTAAGCGGACAGTTGTTTTAAGACAAGCATTTTTCACCTCCCTTGCTTCTAATTGCTCGAGAATTGGTGATAGTAGTACCCGGGCGTAACTACCGTAAGCGATACCAGCAATGGAAGAGGACGAAGAGGACGAAGAGGAATAAGCTTCCCCTGTTCTCTTGAGAAGATCCATTGCCTTCAACTTGGCAACAGTGTAGCTGTTGGTTCCACCAGCTAATTGCACATATCCCGGTAATTTAGCTGCCAAGACTTTTTGCCCTAATTTGACGGCTGCCTGAGTGGTACCATTACCAATATCTCCACTCATCGGACGACCGTCAGTCTGCCAAATTAAAGCACACGGTATGGGGGCAATTACGTTATAAAGGGCATGAAGATAGTCAATCAGACCCTCTCCATCTGGACAACTGATTGCGACTAACTTCAAACGCTCAACCCAAGGTAAAATAGCTTGCCACAATCTTTGAAATTCTGTCAAACGCCCAACATTTGTATGAATTTCTACGGCATCTACTCCTGATGACAGGATCAATGGTGCGATCGCTCCTGGCGTTGATACATATGATCTTGTATAAATTATATTGTATGGACAAACGGGTATGCAACGACCACATCCGTAGCATTTTTGTGATATAACCCCTGATGATTCGTTTTTTATACTATTAAAAACAATTGCTTGGGCTGGACAAATCCTTTCACATGGTCTATCACATTCCTTGGGGCATTCTGTAGAATTAAACTCAGCTTTACGGAAATGTGGATCTTCCCCGTCGTTGAGACTAACCATCAACAGGGGAGACCTTCCAGGCAAGCCAAATCTTTGCTGCCCAGCAACCTCTGATAAGGCAGAAGCAGCTTGCAGTCCATCTTTGGCTGCGGCAATGACAGCTGGATCAGCGGCAACATCTATGCAGTCAGCGCCAGCCAAAGTGTAGGCTAGTGTTAAACTTCTGACCGCAGGCAGATGTTGGTAGCTGGCCCCGCAGATGAGCTTGAACCAGTGACCTTGTTTGAGGGATCGTAAAGGGTTTAATAGATGAGTCACATCTCTATTATGCTATGGGACGGAAAAATGTAAGAGGTGGCTCACAAAAGTTTTGATGATTATTTTTTTCTATTTCAAAGGAGATAACTCTTGTTTTCAAGTCTTGCGTGAGATTTTGTTGAGAAGCTGTATTTTGGGAGTTTGATGACGATATTTGGTTGTGTTGTGAAAGGCTGAGCAGTTGAACAGGTTAATTGTATTTATAATCACCCAGTAGTTGATTCAGTATTTGGATGCTTGACTGGAATTTCGATGATAAACTCTGCTCCTTCTCCTGGTAAGGAGTTGCAACTAATTTGTCCTTGATGTTTTTGTACCACAATCTGATGGCTGATTGCTAATCCCAGTCCACTGCCTTTACCAACAGGCTTTGTCGTAAAAAATGGATCAAAGGTTCTTGCTCGCACTGACTCATCCATACCAAGTCCATTGTCAGCGATACTAATCTTGACTGTATTATCATCTGCCAACTCTGTACGAATACGAATCATAGGAGCACAAATTGTGGAGCTAACGTCATGAGTTGGTGAGTTGGTCAAGTGTAATGGTCTTATCCTCTCCCCATCTTTCCATTGCCACATCTGTTGATCACAAAGCTTGTGCTCATCTTTCCCTATTCGGTGAAATCTTCGATGGCTTGTGCTACTAAGACTTTTATTGATCTGTCCACCCAAAGGAGACGACATCTCCCACTCACTATGCCCCTGCGTTGACTCCAAAGCATCGATCGCATTATTCAAGATATGCAGAAACACTTGGTTCAGTTCGCTAGCATAACAAGTCACAGGGGGCAAATTGCCATACTCTTTGACAACAACAATAGCAGGACAATACGTTGTTTTCTTGAGTCGATGCTGCAACATCACCAAAGTACTATCTATACCTTCATGAATGTTTACCGACTTCATCTGAGCTTCGTCAACCCGAGAAAATTTTTGTAGCGCTAGTACAATTTGCCGAATGCGATCAGCTCCTCTGTTCATCGCACCTAATAAGTTTTTCAGGTCATTCATCAAAAAGTTCAGATCTATTTCTTGGACGATTTGCTTGATTTTAGGTGTAGAATGTGGATATTCTTGCTGATAGAGCAAAATCATACCGACTAGTTCTTGCACATATTGCCCAACATATTCAAGATTGCCATAGATAAAACTGATTGGATTATTCACCTCATGGGCAATTCCGGCAACCAACTGCCCCAATGCTACCATCTTCTCATTTTGAATTTGTTTAACTTGAGCAGCTTTTAAATCGTCAAGAGCATTTTGCAACAAAAGATTTTTTTCTTGAAGTTTAGTTTGTAATAGACGCAAGTTCATGTGATTTTCAATTCGCAAGATAACTTCCGCCCCATAAAAAGGTTTAGTAATATAGTCTACACCTCCCACATCAAAGGCTTTTACTTTATCTAATACATCATCTAGAGCACTAATAAAAATCACTGGGACTTCACAAGTTCTCTGGTCACCCTTAAGTTGCTGACAAACCTCATACCCATTTACTCCTGGCATTTTTATATCTAGCAAAATGACATCAGGCAAAACCATTTGACACGCCATCAGTGCCATTTTGCCATTTAAGGCTTTACGAACTTCATAACCCTGTGCAGTCAGCATTGCTGACAAAAGACGTAGGTTGTCTGGTGTATCATCAACGACTAGAATATTGCCCTTATATTCTTGACCTTGATTTCTATGCATTTCAAAAAAAAACTGATGTGGCAATTTGAGAGATTTTTGGCACGGAAGACAGATTTCAGAATAATGTACTGAAAACTGTCTATTACCATCATGCATCAAATTTACCACCAAGGGCGACCCAAGTCAGTTTACCCACCTCTCCATCTACAGTTAAAGCGGCTTCTTTTTGAAATGCTTTAACAGCAGCTTCCGTTTGAGGACCAAAATTTCCATCTGCGGTTCCTGGGTTGTACCCTCTTGCATTCAGCACTTTTTGCACAGCTTTGACATCATCTCCTGTCCTTCCTTGACGAAGATTACGTCTAAGTGTTGGTAATACAAAGCCAGAATATGTCAAATTCCAAGCTTCACTCCGTTCACCTTCCTTAGGAATACGCCAAATTGATGAGCCAGGATAGTTATTCAGGTAATCTTGAAGTTCTGCGGCTGTTGCAGGTTTTGCTGTATCACTTTCCGAACCCCAAACGGGTAAGATTGGTTTTTTAAAACCCAAATTTTTGTAAGCATCCAGACAATCTTTAACTTCTTCTGGAGTAGTGGGTTTGAAAGTGAACTTCTCAAAATAGATTTGTAGGAACGCTAAGTCGCAATACTTATCCAAAATCTGCCAAGGAACATTAGGGTGGAGTCGAGGATTTCCAAAAGTTGCATATCCTAAAGTTCCTTCCTTGACGATCATACGCACAGCAGAAAGAAGCTTGTCTACATTTGTATGTGTGCTAGGGTCTTCTACTTCTTTTTCTACATCAACAATATAGCCATCCAGTCCACAGTTAAGAGCTTGCCTAACTTTTACAATTTGTCTAGTAATATCAGCAGTACCATAGTGATATCCCCATCCATACACTTCGATCTCACGAGACTTAAATTCCTGAATAATTTCTGGAGAACACTGCCAATTCCAAAAAGTAGGTTTACCTTGATATTTTCCATCAAAAACCTTAAGATAAACACGCTGTACTTTCCGTTCAACAAGCTTGTCCAGATAATCAGCGCGAATCTCTGAAAGCTTCCAAATCCAAACTCCGTTGGGATATTGTGCCATATTCTTTAGTTCTTTATTTCGTAAAAATGACAGGCAAGTAAAGTATACCCATAGATTTTATAGATTGTTTTCTAGAGTATCGTCTACAAGCTTTGCCTGTAACTGCTTCAATAATTTATCTATTAATTCCAGAAGATTTCAAAAATTTGTTGTGCAATTGAATCATTATATGGCATATTGCTTTTTCTGCTTGAGTTTTGGTGATAATCAGCTATGACGACTATCTGGGTAAATGAACAACTTGATCCATCTGGAATGATTTATGCTTGTATTGCTTGCTGTAACGAGTCCCAAGCCAAAGACTGTCATGAGTCCTTTAAGCAAAATTTAACTGAGGAGCAAAAGGCATGGGGGTGGGTGGCGCGGTTGCGAACAGTTAATTCTTGGGATGACGTTCCAGTCAATGCTTTAAAGTTGGATTGAAGCGGTTGCTAACAGTTACAGCGGTTTTCTGTAAGGTGGGCATTGCTCACTAATATCTCAAATGTCTATCACATTGGCTTTTCTGAGCAATGCCCACCCTACGATTTGTGGTCTATTCATATCAAAGCCGCAATTCTTGGGATGACGTTCAGTCAATGCTTTAAAGTTGGATTGAAACCGCAAGTCGCAAGTTGCAAGTCGAACAATTGCAAATCATCCACATAAAACCGATAAATTAGTGCAGCGAAATTACGACGCTCTTGCTGCACGCCCTTGGGGTTTGCCGATTCCCCAGGTTTCCCCTGTTGGGAGGAAACCTAGTCGAGGACTGGCTCACTTTTGACGTGAGTTCGACGCGCAAGAGTGTCTCACAATTCAAATAGGACTGCTATAGTACAGTGAAAATGAAAAATTGTATCATACAAGGTAAAATAAAGATTAAAGATTTATTAAAGATAAGTAGAATATCAAAAATAGCTTGAAAGTATCTCTTCTAGTAGGGAAAATTGATATTTATTTTGACTATTTAAGAGTTATCATCAATAAAAAAGATCGATGTCAAAAACTTGTAAAAACCAAATAAAGTTGAGTGCAATATCCGACAGTTTACACTTCTGCTGGAGGCTGTCCCATTCATTTGGTTGGCAAAAGGGGACAAGCTGTTCAAATTTCAATTCATGTTCCTAGTCTGTATATCTGTGCCAACCGCGAGCAGATATTACCAGATTGGAAAAAACAGCTTTTCTTGTGGGTGGTGATTGTTTTACAGCAATCAAGATATGAACTTGTGGAAAGTACACCGAAAATTGAGACAGAAAAACAAAGGTTGCGGGAAAAGTTTATGAGATTTGGCTGTGATGTGGCATTTAATCTGCGCGATCGCCATTATTTAACAGACCTGATCGACCCCCGCACTGGCTATCCTTTGCTTTCCCGTCCAGGGAAAATTCTCCACGATGACACCGCAGCTGTGAAAGCTTTACTGCATTATCCGGTTATTCAGAACAAATGCCGTTTACTAGTCCACCCGAAGTGGGGAATGGCAGTTTACCCTGGAATTCTGATATCACAAGCTCCCCCAATCATCATAGAGTCGGTTATCAAGAGTATAGTCCCCCTGCATGATTGGAAGACAAAAGATGAAGGATGAAATATTTATACTTTCTATTCAGCTTGTTTGTACTGTTGATACCATTGCACAAAGCAATTTATACCTTGTTCCAGGGGTGTACTGGGCTTAAATCCAACATCACGCATCAGGTCATCTACATCGGCATAAGTTGCAGGAACATCTCCCGGTTGCATGGGTAATAAGTTTTTCACGGCTTTCTTGCCAAGCGCCTTTTCTATCACTTCAATGAACGTCATCAATTCCACAGGGTTATTGTTACCAATGTTATAAAGCCTGTAAGGAGCATTACTGTTTGCTACGTTGGCTATGTTGGGTTGAGGTGGTTTAAGCATCACCCGAAAAACGCCCTCAACAACATCATCAATGTATGTAAAATCTCGCTGCATCTTGCCAAAGTTGTAGACATCAATGGGCTTGCCTTGTTGTACCGCTTTTACGAATTTAAAATATGCCATGTCCGGTCTTCCCCAGGGACCATAAACTGTAAAAAAGCGTAGCCCGGTTGTTGGAATGTCATAAAGATGACTATAAGTATGGGCAATCAGTTCATTTGCTTTTTTAGTTGCAGCATATAGTGAAATAGGATGGTCAACATTATCACTAACAGCAAAGGGAACTTTGGTGTTGATACCGTAAACAGAACTTGAAGACGCAAATACTAAGTGCTTGATTTGACTTTGGCGGCATCCTTCTAAAAGGTTAACAAAGCCCGTAACATTGCTATCTATATAAACCCAAGGATTTTGTAAAGAGTAACGTACGCCTGCTTGGGCTGCAAGATTGACGACATAATCAAAAGTGTAGTTTTGAAAGAGTTTCGCAACCTCAAGGCGATCGCTTAACTCCAAAAACTGAAATGTAAACCCTGGCTGCGAGTCAAGTTGCGCCAAACGAGCTTTTTTTAGGTTGACATCATAATAGTCATTTAAGTTGTCAATGCCTATCACCTCCACACCTTCTTTGACAAGACGTTGTGCTAAGTGATAGCCAATGAATCCAGCAACACCAGTAACCAGTACCCTCATCATGAATATCCCTCAAAAGTCTATAACAGCCATCATAGTCATTGCTTGAACTACAGCCATCGCTGTAGCCAGGAATTCTATTGGGGGGATTTTCACTAGCAGGCTGACGTAGTTTTTAGTCTGAGTGTGCTATTCGCCGAAGCAGAAAAATTATATGAAAAAATAAATTGTGTGAAGGTGAGGACTATAGCGCTTGATGGTGTTGGGTGCAATACACCAAGCTAAAGCCTCCAGCTTATCGCCGTTCGCGTGGTTGCGTTCTTGAGAATTGTGCAAGATTTCAGTCTAATGAACTTCAACCAAATTGATGTCAGATTTAAACTTATAATAATTTCAGAAAAAAATTGAAGAAATTTTTTCTCTTATACTCATGAAAAATGGCAATGTCGTTGTTTACCGTTACCATAAAAAATAGCAATGTGCAACAACTTAAAGTAATATCTGAGACTTATTTGCTTAACCAAGCCTGATAATTTTCACGAAAAAATCTATAAGGGTTCTGGCTCGAATGAAAGACAGATTCATCTACTACAGCCTGCGTATTCTCTGACAAGTTACTCAGAGAGTATTTATATCTGTGGTTGTTTCACTCTTTGATGTACTGAACTCAATTGAAAACCCTTATAGTGCTTTTCAGTGCATAAACAGGATACTAAAAAAACGCTCATTAGACATATACCCGAGGAAGAATTTATATGCGGATTCCAGCAGCAAGTTATCGAATTCAATTCAATTCAGAATTTGGTTTTGATGCCGCAAAAGCAATTACAAACTATCTGGTAGAGTTGGGAATTTCTGACCTCTACGCTTCTCCCATTTTCAAAGCCAGACCCGGAAGTAGTCATGGATATGATGTTGTTGACCCCACTCAGTTAAATCCAGAATTAGGAACTCAGGAAGCTTTTGAAAGCTTAGTCCAAGAATTACAGCAGCATCATATGGGTTGGTTACAGGATATTGTCCCTAATCACATGGGTTATGATAGCCAAAATAAATCTTTGATGGATGTGTTGGAATACGGTATACATTCCAGCTATGTTGATTACTTTGATATTCCTTGGAATGCTCCTTTTGCTAGAAACTACGAACCGATATTGGCTCCATTACTGGGCAACTTTTACGGAGAGTGTTTAGAAAATGGCGACATTCAACTTAAGTATGACGAGACAGGACTAAGCGTTAACTATTTTAGTTTAAAGATTCCTCTTAAATTAGAATCTTACGCCAATTTGTTGAGTGAGAATTTAGATAAATTGGCTCAAGCTTTAGGAAGAGAGCACCCGATATTTGTGAGGTTGCTTGGTGTCTTGTATATAGTCAAAAGTCTTCCTTCAGAGACAGTAGCACAACAAAGACAAGACCAAGCAGCTTTTGTCAAAGGACTTCTTTGGGAATTGTATACAGAAAATCCGGAAGTAAAAACGTTTATTGATGAAAATCTCCAACTTTTTAATGGTGAACCAGGAAAGCCAGAAAGCTTTAATCTTTTAGAAAGTTTACTCTCAGAACAGTTTTTCCGCCTCTGTTACTGGAAAGTTGGGGCTGAAGAGATGAATTATAGAAGATTTTTCGCTGTGAATGAGTTGATATCAGTTAGAGTGGAAAATTTAAAGGTTTTTGAAAAGACTCATGATTTGATTAACAAGCTAGTCAGTGAAGGTAAGTTTACAGGCTTGCGAATCGACCATATTGATGGTTTATACGATCCCAAACAGTATTTAGACAGGTTGAGAGAAAAGACGGGAGATACATATATTACTGTTGAAAAGATTTTACAGCCTGGAGAAGACTTACCAAGTAACTGGTCAGTTCAAGGTACATCTGGCTATGATTATCTAAATTACATCAACGGAATTTTTTGTAAAACCGAGAACGAAGAGAATTTTACTGAAATCTACTCAGGTTTTACAGGCCTAACAACATCTTTTGAAGAAATGGTTCCAGAGAAAAAGCACCTCATTCTAGAGAGAAAGTTAGCCGGGGATATTGATAATATCACTTCTCTTTTAAAGACAATTGCGAGTAAGCATCGGTATGGAAATGACTTTACAATCAATGGTTTAAAGCGAGCGCTTGCAGAAGTTCTTAGCCGCTTTCCTGTTTACCGAACTTATGTTACTAAAGAGGGAATCTCTGAAATTGATCGCGCTTATGTTCATGAAGTGATTGAAGCGACCAAACCACACACACCATTCTTAAACCATGAATTAAAGTTGATCGAGAAATTGCTGTTGCTGGAATATGATGATGATACCACTCAAACTCAGAAAGACCAGTGGCTTTACTTTGTGATGAGAGTGCAACAGTACACAGGACCATTGATGGCGAAAGGGGTTGAAGATACTGCTTTCTATGTTTATAATCGCTTTATTTCTTTAAACGAAGTCGGTGGCGAACCGAGTCATTTTGGGATTAGTGCTTCAGAATTTCATGAGTTTAATCAAAAACGGCAGGAGCAATGGTCTAGTGCTATGAGTACTACCTCTACTCATGATACTAAACGATGTGAAGATTCTAGGGCAAGGCTGAATGTTCTTTCCGAAATTCCTGAAGAATGGGAAAAACAAGTTCGCAAGTGGAGTGAAATTAATAGTTCTCATAGAAAGACAGTTGACCAGTTAACAATGCCAGATAGGAACGATGAATATCTTTTGTATCAAGCACTTGTAGGAGTCTTTCCATTTAATGAAGAAGAGTTTCCTAGCTGTATTGAACGGGTCAAAGATTATGTAATAAAAGCTATCAGAGAAGCGAAAGTTCATACTGCATGGCTGCGACAAAATAGCGTCTATGAAAATGCTTTTACTGATTTTGTCACGGCAGTTTTTGAACCTTTGAAAGACAATCCATTTTTAAAAGAATTTTTGCCTTTCCAAAGATGGGTTGCTGAGTATGGTATCTACAATACTCTTTCTCAAACGCTACTGAAAATTACTTCGCCTGGAGTTCCCGATTTTTATCAAGGAACTGAACTATGGGATTTTAGCTTAGTTGATCCTGATAATCGCCGTCCGGTTAACTTTAAAACTCGGCAATCTTATCTAAAAGCAATTAAGGAACAGGCAAAGATAGATATTCTCAAGCTAATAGATGAGTTACTCGCTAATAAGGAAGATGCCAGAATTAAACTGTTCCTCGTTGTCCAAGGTTTGAAAGCAAGGACAGAACATTTACAAGTTTTTCAGCAAGGCGACTACTTACCTTTAGAAGTGAGTGGCAAGTTTAAAGACAATATCATTGCTTTTGCAAGGAATGATGGAAATAAGACGATTATTACCATTGCCCCCCGCTTTTTTACAAGCTTAATTCAACCGGGAGAGTACCCCCTAGGACAAGATGTTTGGAATGATACGACCTTGAAGCTACCTACACAAGTCACTTCCTGGAAAGATGCGATAAGCGAGCAAACTGTTGAAGCTAATGGCACTTTGCTGATTGGGGAAGCGCTGAAATACTTCCCTGTGGGTTTGTTGGTTAGTCAAGGCTAGTTTAAGTTAACTTATCATTCTCGCTCAAAATCCTTCGGAACCTCACCCTGCCCTGTCGGGCATCCCTCTCCGCGATTTCGGACAGGGATATATTTTAGATTGTAGGTTGGGGAGCCAGCACTGCAGGAGGGTTTCCCGACAGAGGCGTCTGGCGTTTAAGCGTTCGCGTAGCGTCTCCGTAAGGAGATAGCGCAACCCAACAGAACCAAATTTTACTTCTGAACGGCAGTTGCTAACTCCTGCACCAGACGCTGCGCGTTCGCGTAGCGTTGCCGCCCACAGCGCAGCCTCCTTATGACTCAGGAATTGCTACTGTATCTGTAACCCATGACATTAGTCACACTTAGGATCGTAATAAAGTCACAGTCAAGTCAGTCACATTTTCTCTACTGTATGACAGCTTCCTGTTCCTACTATAGATATCAAGTCGGTTAAATTTTTAAGCCGATTGAACCAAAGATAATTGATCAAAGTGGTCAAAGGAAGTTTATTAATGAAAAAGATAATTGCAGGTACGTTGCTTGCTTTACCCTTGGCGATCGCCTCTATACCAACACAAGCATCAGCATTAGAAATTCGCGTAGATCCTGGTTTTCACAGACCTGTACAACGAGAGGTCATAGCTAGCCGATATGATCGACGTCGATGGGTTCCTGCACATTGGGAAAGACGAAATGGCCGTCGGGTATGGATTCGTGGTCACTATGTGCGTTATTAGGAGCAAATAGCATTTGAGTTAAGCTACTTTTCAGTTGAATAAGGTGAGAAAAGTAAGGTGAGTTATCAAGAGTGCAACTACCTGGTTACAAGAAGGTGAAAAAAATTCTACTTCTAAAGCGAAGGAATGGCATTTTTGTCACATGATGACAAGTTATTCAACCATTCCTCAGCTTCTTTGTACAATTTAAACTTACGTTCATCCCTGCGAAATTCTGCTGTGTGAACCATTCTTCTGCCATTTATCCATGTTGCACCGTGGTGCTTGTGCAGCAGTTCATGATATAAAACAAATTCTACTACAAACTCAGGAATTCTTGCATTGTCAAGAGTCAAAGCTATCATTACCTTGTCTCTTGCTGACTCATAATGACCAAATTTGCGATAACTGTTAATCCTCCCCCAAATTAGGCGTGGTTTGACTAAAGAAGAAGCAAAATATTCATGATTGACTTTGTGAAATAACTCATTCAAGTCGTAGTACTTTCCTTTGGCATTTTCTACAATGACTTCAGTAATAAAATCAAGTTCTGTCAAGACATCACTATATTCTTCGCTTTCTGCATAATTTTTAATAAGTGTGGTACTATGTTGACATTTGCCAAATAAAGCGATTTTCACTAGTGCTTCTAAGGTTTCATGGCTAGCGTTGAGAAAACCTTCACTCAGGACGAGAGTCATACTTACTAAAGAACGTTTGTATTTACACAATCCTGCTAAGTGGGTTAGTTCAACATTAATATTGACTAACTGTTGCTGATGTATTTCACACAGCGTTTGAGCAATTTGCTTGATTTTATAAGTCGTTTGTAAGTGAAGTTGGAGGTTGCTTTCATGAGTCAAAAACTTCATCCATGCATAAATGTGACGTGAACACCTTGTGAGATTGGCTGGTGTTGCTTGCGATTCAGCACAGATTTTTTCAATCGTTGCAACAACTTGAGTTATGGTTTGAGTCAGTTCTTGTATTTGAATCGTGTTTGGTGTCGCAGTTGAGGCTAAATTGGAAATCTTGTGCAAGATTGCGCGTTGTTGCGTCTTGATGTTCTTAAGGTGAATTGTCTGCATTTGAATTTATCGCCTTGCTGACTCATAATTTGCTACCCTGTTCTTAAGATACAAGGTTAAGTAGAGCGATCGCTCTATTGCTTTACTCAAGAAACCTCTGATATGAAGTTTGTTTGATTACTTATCAATCCTGAAGAACCCTCACTCCGCAGGCACATCGAACACTGTTCCATCTACCGCCATCACCCGCAGTCCTGTATAAACGCTCAAGGACTGCTTGCTGAAATAACTACAGATGTAAGTTAGTAATAAATAAAACTATCAGTGCTGGGTGGGATGCGCCACTAGCATCCATGATCGCCTCATAAAGGCGATCACAAAGAACAAGTCCTTGAAAAAGGACTTTAGCTTAAAGACAGGGAACTTATTCGCTGTGTGCACTAATACGGTGGATAAGCATAATCATCTTCATCCGGATAAACGTAGGAACTAGAAACCGTTGCCATCTCCATCCGAGGTGTCTCCGCTTTCATAGTTTCCTTTCCAAAGTCCTTGTACTCTTCAAAAGTCTTAGAGATAATTTCAGACTCTTGGGAATCGGAAGCAATGAGGTAGTCTGTTAAGCTGGCAACTGTGGGATGTTTGTAGTCTACAGTTGAAGCTACCAAAACTGTGTTCGGTTCAATTCCTCTTTCTTCACAGTTGATAATAGGGCAAAAAATTCCGTGAGCGTGGAATAGTGTACCTTTTGGTGTCAGAGGCTGCTTGCGGTATCCAGCATAAGCCCTTTCTAATTCAGCAACGAACCCGCTAGTGACTTTACCTTGTTGGTACTCGGAGTAAGCCTTGCTGAAACTTGCTCCTGCGGCTCCATTCAGAGTTAACTGTAGAGGGGATTCATGTAAAAACTTTTTATCTTCTCCTACTAAATAAATTAAATAGCGAGTAAATGTTTTAAATTTAAGTTTGTCTGCTAAAAAAGCATCATAATTGTCTTTGAGCGTACCCAATTTCACACCAGTTTCTCGGTCTTTAACAGATAATGGTCCCCGACGCACGACGACTATGCGAGGAGTGGTAGTGATATAGACTGTTTCGGCTCCAGAGCTAAATTCATGCTCTAGCTCATGCCAATTGTCATCGGGTTGAAAAGCCACAGCTTGAGCATTATCCAGTTTAATTGCCAAACCGTGAGGCTGTAAGCCATTTGTGCCATAGCGAGGATTAATCATCTGACACCAAGGGATGACTTGAGAAGCTGGTGCATTATACTTCTCATCCTCAAAGTCGAATTTTACAGATAATTTCATCGTCTTAGGCGCTTGTCAGTGTTTTGCAGATCAAGTTTACATGGTTTAGCAATGTTTCAATTCATTTGGTGGCTTGAAACACAATTAATATTATGAATAAAAACACTCTTGGCGAGTTTATATAGGAGATCATGCATAATATACTCCTGATTTTAACAAATGCCTGTCAAAGCGGCTATTTAGAATATTTCGGTTGGAATGGGGAAATGTGCGGCAACACGTCAAAAATGAGGTGAAAACAGGCTTAGCCAGCTTTCACCTCATGTTTTTTCATACTTACCGCAAATTGGTGTAAAAGTCAACAATTTGTTCTGTAATTTCAGAAACGCTCATTCCATCTGTCGTTATTTCAACAGCATCTGGAGCTTTTTGCAGGGGAGAAACTTTGCGAGTGCTGTCTTTCCAGTCGCGTTCAGCGATATCCTTTTCTAGCTGCTGTATACTCACTTCTGCTTGACCTTGTTTTTGAAAGTCTTGCTGGCGTCTACGAGCACGCTCGCTGACAGAGGCGGTGAGAAAGATTTTTACTTCTGCATCAGGGAAAACTTGGGTACCGATGTCCCTCCCTTCTGCAACTAAACCACCTTTTTTACCCCAATTTTGCTGTAGTTTGAGGAGTGCTTGACGTACGGCACCTTGAGCGGCGATCGCCGATACTTTAGATGTTACCTCGTGAGTACGAATTGCTTGGGTGACATCAATATCGTTAATCCAAACCTGCACGGGTGTTTGTAAGTCTTTGCTGGGGGTTAGTTTAATGACACAGTGGTTGGCTAGTTCTGCGATCGCACACTCATCGTCTAAAGCTATTCCCTTTTGCAGCACCAACCAAGTGATAGCACGATACATCGCTCCTGTATCTAAATACACTAAACCCAGGTTTGCTGCGACTTGACGAGCAACAGTAGATTTTCCAGCTCCGGCAGGTCCGTCTATGGCAATAATGGGTTGGCGATCGCGCAGAATGATGTTATCAATCAAACGTGTAGAACCAAGACGAGCAGCGATCGCGAGCATTCCTTCCTCCTCAATTTTTTCTTCTATAAGCATCAACGTATTTGGTTCAACCAATTCAATATATTCCACTAAAACAGAACTAAACATTGCCACTTCTTGCCGTACTGCCGCTATGAGGGCTTTTGCATCACGAACTCCTGCGCGAAAAGCTGCTTGAGCTTTTTGCAAACCACGATACAACACAGATGCTTGTTGCTTTTGTGTTGCGGTCAAATATTGGTTACGAGAGCTTACGGCAAGACCGGATGCTTCTCGCACCGTAGGACAAGCAACAATCTCTATTGGAAAATTCAAATCAGCTACAAGCCGTTTAATAAGGGCAAGTTGCTGACCGTCTTTTTGACCGAAATAAGCTCGGTCAGGCTGCACCAAGTTGAAAAGCTTGGTGACAATTGTGGCTACACCTTGGAAGTGACCCAGCCGAGTACGACCACACAAGCCAGATATCATAGCAGATGGCGGGATAACTTGTGTAACTTTTGATTCTTGTACAATCTTCTGGGCAACTCCCATCTCTTCCGGAGTAGGAGCAAAAATTGTATCTACTCCTGCTTGTGAGCAAAGTAATTGGTCTTGCTCTGTTGTGCGAGGATAGCGTTGGTAATCTTCGTTTGGACCAAATTGCAGCGGATTTACGAAGATACTGACAATCACTATGGCATTTTCTTGCCGTGCCCGTTGAATTAAGTTTAAATGACCTTCATGCAACGCTCCCATCGTAGGAACTAAACCAACTGCTGTCTGGGATCGAGCAGTCACATCAAATGCTAACAGCTGCGCTTGATCTACAAGCTGATTTTCAAAACGGTGTTGAGCTAAATAGCAGCGTAAAGCTGCGACTGTTGTTAACAGGCGCACAAAAATACCCCTAGTGTTGTCTATCTCTCCCCAGTAGTTTATATCTGAATTTGAGGAGTAGACCAGCAGCTAGGGGGATTGATGAGGAGGTATGGAGCACAGGAGAAGAAATTACTTCCTGACGTTTTCTCATCTTCCTCATCCCCCTCATTTCCACGGCAGGTACAAAGGGGAAAACTCCCAAGGACGCACTCTGCCTCCTCATCCCCGGTTCTTACCTTCCTAACACTTCTATCCGCACAGGTGCAACACCCCTACCCATCATTCCTAAAATGCGCGCTGCACCAACAGAAATGTCAATCATTCGACCCCGAACGTAGGGTCCTCGATCATTAATCCGAACTACTACGGAACGACCATTACGAGTGTTGGTCACACGGACTCGCGTTCCAAAAGGTAAGCTGCGATGGGCAGCAGTCATTCCTTCTGGATTAAACCTTTCACCAGTAGCAGTGCGGTTGCCAGAACCATCATAGCCATAATAGGAAGCTACTCCTTTTAGTCCTTTGACTATCTGTCCTGGCAAATCTGGCACGGATATTTTTGGTATTTGTACCAGGGCTTTTGCGGGTAAATTAGCAATTTCATTCAGGGGAGATGCCTGACCTACTAATCTTCGCAGACGATTTGTGGCTTGCAGAGCATCTTTAGCTCGATCTTTGGTTGTATCTGCTAGCCATGTATGATCATCGATTTCCACGATTTCGTCGCCATTTGCCTTGATGATGTAGCGACCTTGTACTGATTGCTGACCAGCTTGGTCATTTTTCTGGGCTTGATTTGCTGTTGACTCACCTGCTGCTATCCAACTCACCGTAATCTTGTTGGCATCCACTTTATCCCAGATCAGCTGGTTTATCTTAGCGGCTACGACCGAAGCCCTCTGAACTGGGTCATCTTTAGTAGAATTAGGTTGGTTTTTGACATCTATGCTTTCCCCAATTGATACTACCTTTGTTGAGCTGCTTGCATTTGTGCTGCCAAACTTTGTGCCATTTTCATCACTAAATGCACCAACTTTTATCTGGGCACTTGCAGTTGGCTGCTGACCAACATTTTCACCCACAAACGTAAGAACCGGAATTTTACGAATATAGAGTGTTGCCGCTTGACGCCCTGCAACTTCATGAGCCTGAATTTCAGTCATCACAGCATTAGAAGCAGGGTTTCCCGGTGGGGATTTGTATTCTCCTACTTTCACCACGTCACCAGAAGGAAGTGACGAACTTGGAGACGTTTCCTTGGTCGTTTGGGCGCGACCTACAGATTGTGTCCCAAAAACAGTAGAAAAGACAGCGACAACAGTCCACAAATGTTTTTGATTCATGCGTCCGAATGTTAAAGCGACTGAAGAACAGAGGTTTATAAATTTGCACCACTGATGAGTGATAGATCTTAAAAAAAATTTCAACTCGTTCTGCGTTCACTTTTTGCGTAACTGCAACAGACTATCACAAACCTAGATGTTTGGGGATCAGGTTTTTGATTAATCCTTGGTCAATTTATCAAAATTTAACTCTCATTTCAAGTCACAAACCTTACAAATATGAGCATTTTGGCTATGTGACAGTTTTTTTATCATTAGAAATTTTATTATCAAAACCTCATAATAATTTAGTAATTAAATTGATTGCAGTAGCATATACGCTTGTCTATAAACATAATTAATGCTAAAGAAAGGTCATCAAGACTGCTGAACATAACATACTTTTACTTCATTTACAGTAGTTTTTTTTAACAAAAAGTTTAAATAAACAATAAGTATATTTAGTATTCTTTATAACTACGATGAAAGATTTTTTTTAACAAACTAACTTTTTGGTCTTAATTTGTAAATAGATTTGTAAGCAACTAAGTAGCCGCCAGCCCTCCCGCAGCCGGTTGTCGTCACCTCCTGCATAGCGCTGTCTCACGCCTCCGGCGTCTACAAGTCGGGGAACTCTAGCCGAGCACTGGCTCCTAAATCCAGGGGCTTGAATAAAGTTGCTCCGTATTTTTCTCCATAAATGAATAATGGTGCTAGTATCCTTTTTTTTTCGGTCATCAACTGCATACGTTAAAACACACGAAAATATTTTTGCCTTGCTCTCTAATTTCTTCCTTCCATGCATAGGCGATTTTATTGCTCAATAAAGCGAACTTGTTGAGAATGAACCGCCTATGACCTTTCCACGCGCAGTTAGGAGAAAATTCCCGTCGCATTCTCCGTAAAAAATGCATTTCGTATAATAATGTTTATTTTTTAATACGTTATTCTTTACGTATATTTTGAGGGTATAGATATGGTGATACCGTTAAAACTAAGGGCTAACCCTGGAGGGCAAATTTCCCCAAATGAGGTGATTGGACGAGATCAACTTATTCAGCAGTTTTGGGAAATTTTGGACAGACAAAGCCTGATGCTGAATGCGGAACGGCGGATGGGTAAAACTTGCATCATAAAAAAAATGCAAGCAGAAGCTCCAGAGGATAAGCTCCCTATTTATCATGACTTGGAGAAAGTGCGTTCGCCCCTAGAATTTGTCGAGACTATTTTGCAAGATGTTGAAGAATACTTAAGCGGTTTGCGACGAACAGCAAGACGCACGCGCCAGCTATTGACACAAATCAGTGGTACAGAAGCTATGGGTGTTAAGTTACCTGAATTTGCTGCTCCCCACTGGAAAACATTACTCACAAAAACTATAGGCGATTTAGTTGAGAATCAAGAACGCAAAGTCATTCTACTTTGGGATGAAGTGCCCTATATGCTGGGTAATATCGGCAATCAAGCGGCGATGGAAGTTTTGGATACATTGCGTTCTATCCGTCAGATGTATCCCGATGTCAGGATGGTATTTACGGGTTCTATTGGCTTGCATCATGTGATTGCTTCTTTGAAAAAAGAAGGATACACCAATGAGCCGACAAATGATATGTATTCAGCAGATATTCCGCCATTATCCCATGTTGATGCTACAGGTTTAGCTCATAGATTACTTTTAGGAGAAAATATTTCTACGACTGATTCATGGGTAACTGCTGCTGCAATAGCTCAAGCAATGGATAACATTCCCTTCTACATCCACCACTTGATTATTAAACTAAAAATGCAAGGCAAAAAGGTGGATGCAGTAACTATAACTAAAACTATCGAAGATTGTTTATTAGACCCGCTCAATCCTTGGAAAATGGATCATTATCGAGAGCGGATTGATAATTACTATAGTGATGAGCAACGTCCTTATGCTCTAATTTCACTGGATATTTTGGCAGTTTCAAACGAGCCTTTGTTGTTTGATGAGTTATTCCACAATCTTAAACAAGAGCCAGAAACACAAAACAAAGAAATCGCACGGACTGTATTAAGACTATTGGAACGTGATTACTATATTCTTCGACAAACCGAAGGATATAGTTTTCGCTATCGGCTGATTCAAAGTTATTGGAAATTATTGAGAGGTTAATAAAGATGAAAAGTACCTTCCTCTCTCGCTTCACCCCTAGTCTGATGACTGCAGAAACTTTGGAAGCAATTTTTGTCCAGCGTCATAACTTGGCAGATTATTTAGTTGATTTGATTCGTGAAAGTACCCTAACAGCAAATAAACATTTTCGTCTGTTGCTGGGGATGCGCGGTATTGGGAAGACACACATGATAACACTGATGTATCACCGCGTCTCCAACATGGAAGACTTACAGGATAAGTTAGTCATCGCATGGTTAAGAGAGGAAGAGTGGGGCGTTACATCGTTTTTAGATTTGCTGTTGCGGATATTTCGAGCGCTACAAAAAGAATATCCAGCAGAATATAATGCTAAGTTAAATCAGCAAGTTGAAGCACTTTATCAGTTATCACAACAAGAAGCTGAACATCAAGCTGCAGCATTACTCAGAGAATTTGTTGGTAAACGCACGCTGCTGCTGTTGATGGAAAATTTAGATGATGTGTTTAACGGCTTAGGTGATATTGGGCAAAAGCAACTGCGGGCTTATATACAGAATTATTCATTTTTAACAATTCTGGCAACAGCACAAAGTTTGTTTGATGGAATCATCCACAAAGATGACCCCTTCTATAACTTCTTTTATTCTCATCATTTAGAGGAGTTAACGCTAGATGAAGCAGTGGAGTTGTTGAGGCATATTGCTCAATTAGAAGGGGATAAAGAACTAGAAGATTTTATCAAAACGGCAACAGGACGCGATCGCATCAAAGCCATCCATCATCTCTCTGGTGGAAACCCCCGCGTCTACGTGATTTTCTCCCAGTTCCTCACGCGTAAGTCCTTAGATGAACTAGTGGAACCGTTCATGCGGATGCTTGATGATTTGACACCTTACTATCAAGCGCGGATGTCATGGCTTTCGCAGCAGCAAAGAAAAATTATTGAGTTTCTCGCTGATCGTCGCCGTGCTGTTAGTGTGAAGGAGATTGCCCAACGCTGTTTTATGACTCATCAGACAGCATCAAGTCAACTTAAGGATTTGCGGGAAAAGGGCTACGTTAATTCTGAATTCATTGGGCGTGAGTCATTTTACGAACTGCACGAACCGCTGATGCGGTTTTGCTTGGAGGTAAAGAAGCAGCGGGATGAACCAATACGATTATTTATTGACTTTTTGCGAATTTGGTATACGCGTACAGAGTTGCAACAGCGATTGGGACAGGATATTGATGAAATCAGGAATAATGGATGGTTTGATGATTTAGGACAACAGTTCAATCAAGCGCGAATTGATGATTTTCCTTACGAACAAAATCATCCTACTAGGTATCAGCAACGTCTAGAACCGCTTCCACCTGATGCTGTTGTGGAGCGAGAATATGTGCTTTATGCACTTCAAGCAATGGAAGATGAAGATGAAGATCCTCGGGTGGCGGCGTACTGGCAAGAATATGAGAATTGGTTTGAGAAGCAAGACTATCTTAATGCTCTGCGATATGCAGAGAAACTAGTATTAATTCGTGGTCAGGCAGAGGACTGGTTAGAACAGGCACGCTGCTTAAATGGTCTTAAACGCTATGAGGAAGCTTTAGCATCGCTCGACAAAGCGATTTCGCTTGACCCCAATTTTGCCAAGGCTTGGGGACGCCGAGGTGAATCACTCAACAACCTCCAACGCTACGAAGATGCTTTGGTATCCTTAGACAAAGCGATTTCGCTTGACCCCAATTTTGCTAGGGCTTGGGCACACCGAGGTGATGTGCTAGACAACCTCCAACGTTACGAAGATGCTTTGGTATCTTTAGACAAAGCGATTGGGTTTGACCCCAATTATGTGTGGGGTTGGGTGAGAAGAGGGTTGATACTGAACAACCTCAAACGCTACGAAGATGCTTTAGTATCCTTAGACAAAGCGATTTCGCTTGACCCCAATGATATCTGGGCTTGGCGCAACCGAGGTGTGTTGCTAGAGAAGTTTCAACGTTATGAGGAAGCCTTAGCTGCTTACGACAAAGCGATTTCGCTTGACCGCGATTATCTTTGGGCTTGGGCAAATAGAGGCGATGCGCTAGGAAAACTCCAACGTTATGAGGAAGCTTTAGTATCCTACGACAAAGTGATTTCGCTTGACCTCAAATCTGCCCAGGCTTGGGGTAAGCGAAGTGATGTGCTCGACAAGCTGCAACGCTACGAAGAAGCATTGGCATCCTATGACAAAGCAATTGAGCTTAACCCCAATTATGCTTGGGCTTGGGCTAACCGAGGCGACGTGTTAGACAACCTCCAACGCTACCAGGAAGCATTGGTATCGTACGACAAAGCAATTGAGCTTGACCCTAATTATAAGTGGGCTTGGGCTAACCGAGGCGACGTGTTAGACAACCTCCAACGCTACGAAGATGCTTTGATATCCTACGATAAGGCGATTTCGCTTGACTCCAATTTTGCTTGGGCTTGGGCTAACCGAGGTTGGTTGCTCCAAAAACTTCAACGCTACGAGGAAGCTTTGGTATCGTACGACAAAGCGATTTTGCTTTACCCCAATTATAAGTGGGCTTGGACTGAGCGAGGCTTAGTGCTAACCAACCTCCAACGCTACGAAGATGCTTTGGTATCCCACGACAAAGCAATTTCGCTTGACTCCAATTTTGCTTGGGCTTGGGCTAACCGAGGCAATGTGCTCGACAAGCTGCAACGCTACGAAGAAGCATTGGCATCCTTGGACAAAGCGATTTCGCTTGACCCTAATTATGCTTGGGCTTGGGGCGGTCGAGGCGATGTGCTATACGAACTCAAATGCTATGAGGAAGCTTTGGCATCCTTGGATAAAGCGATTTCGCTTGATTCTAATTATAAGTGGGCTTGGGCAAAGCGAGGCGATTTGCTGGGTTCTCTCAAACGCTACCAGGAAGCATTGGCATCCTTGGACAAAGCGATTTCGCTTGACCCTAATTATGCTTGGGCTTGGGGCGGTCGAGGCGATGTGCTATACGACCTCAAATGCTATGAGGAAGCTTTAGCATCCTTGGATAAAGCGATTTCGCTTAACCCGAATTATACTTGGGCTTGGTTCAGCCGAGGTTGGCTACTGGATATACTCAGACGTCATCAGGAAGCATTAGCATCCTGCGATAAAGCAATTGAACTCGGCGACCAATCTTCGTCAGTTTTCTTCAACAGAGCGATCGCAATTCTAGGGCTGAATCGTTGGGAAGAAGGCATCACCGCATTAGACGATGCGCTTAACCGCTTTGCCGAGGTGGCTGAACCAGATGCTGAGGATGCGGAGTTAATTATCTGTATTCTGTTCAACACCACAAACGATGCAGCGCTGTGGAAAAACCACATCACCACCCTAATTGAACTTTACAACAAACACCAAGTCGCCCCAGCATTAGCACAGGGACTTGTCCGCGAAAAAACCATCGGTGCGTTGATGTCAGAAATGGTAAGCGACAAAGCAGCACAAACATGGCTAGAAGTTTGGCAGGAAGTTGTAGGAAATCGTCCTGAGTTCCAAATTCCCCTCCGGCTTCTCAATGCTGCTGTCCGCTATCGGGAGACAAAAGGCGATAGGCGTGTCTTGCTAGAACTACCCATTGAAGAACGCAAGTTGTTACAAGAGGTGCTACATATCAGCTAATGAGTGGAGGTCGTCCAGCCCAGAGGGCTGGAACAAGATTGGGCATTTTTTTCTTGTAAGTGCCTATTGTTTGGATTTGTTGCAAATCGTAGTTGTAACGAGTATGATATTTATATGTACTCGATATGAGTTCGAGTTAATTGAATTTATAAGTGAGTTTTGTCTGCTGACCAAAACGTAATGCAGAGCAATCTGAATAACTTAATGGAGAACTTTCGTACTCATGACTGAACCTAAAAATTTGACAACTGCTGACGGTATTCCTGTTGGCGATAACCAGAATTCACTTACAGCTGGAGCACGTGGACCTCTTTTAATACAGGATTTCCATTTGCTGGAAAAGCTGGCTCATTTTAATAGAGAACGTATCCCTGAGCGGGTTGTCCACGCTAAAGGTGCGGCAGATTTCGGTACTTTTACTGTTACTAATGATATCACAGGCTACAGTAAAGCCAAACTTTTCTCTGAGATTGGCAAGAAAACAGAAGTCCTCCTACGCTTTTCTACTGTTGGGGGAGAAAGGGGTTCAGCAGATGCCGAGCGTGACCCCAGAGGCTTTGCGCTCAAGTTTTATACTGAAGAAGGCAACTGGGATATAACAGGCAACAATACCCCTATTTTCTTCATCCGCGATCCACTCAAGTTTCCTGATTTTATCCATACCCAAAAGCGCAATCCCCAAACCAATACCAAAGACCACAATGCAAGATGGGATTTTTGGTCACTCAGTCCGGAATCGCTTCACCAAGTGACGATCCTGCTTTCAGACCGGGGAATTCCGAAAACCTATCGACACATGGATGGCTTCGGCAGCCATACTTTCAGTTTAATTAATGCTCAAGGCGATCGCGTCTGGTGCAAATTTCACTTTAAGACTTTGCAAGGGCATCAAACCTTGACGGAACAAGAATCAACCAAGATTAAAGGAGAAAAGCCCGATCACGCGACTGATGATCTGTTTGAGGCGATCGCCCAAGGAGATTATCCCAAGTGGCGTATGTGCATTCAAGTAATGACGGACGAGCAGGCGTCAAAACATATAGACAATCCCTTTGACGTGACAAAAGTTTGGAAGCACTCAGACTATCCCTTAATCGAAGTTGGAATACTAGAGCTAAATCGCAACCCTGAGAATTATTTCGCTCAAGTTGAACAAGCCGCTTTTAGCCCCAGTGCTGTGGTTCCTGGCGTGAGTTTCTCTCCAGACAAATACTCATGCGGAATGTGGGGTGAAAACCAAGAACCCCGACTTTTTGAGAAGTCGGGGACCTTAGTCTTTCAATTTCTGCGCAAAGCGCAGGCACTTTCACACAAATAAAATAGAATTGCTATGAAAGTCTTCTCAAATTCAGTTTCTTCTTGAACCTCGGTAAATTCGATCCATTTGGTCTTTTGAAAGTCGTGTTATTGGAAACCTTTGATCGGTGTCAAAGAAAAATTCTTGAGGCGCATCAACTGCCGTTTCTTCTACAGAAATGTTATCTTTTATGGCATGACCATTTAATAATTCTTCCTTAAGTCGTCTCTCATCGATTTCATCACCTTTGACTTGACTTTGAGGCAAGACATAAGCATGAGTTTCTGGATCGAAGGCTAAAACTTCTCCTTTCTCAATGTTATAAATCCAGGCGTAAATCTTTAGTTGTCCTTGGTATAGCTTGGAGCGGATAACTGGATAAGTCCGCAAATTTTCAATTTGAGTCAGTACATTTTCAGCGGTTAAAATTTCGAGTAGTTCTTCCCCCTTGTATTGGGTGTAATGTTCTTTTACCAATAGTCGGGTTGCCTCTGCATACTTTAACCAATCATGAACAAGCGGCATTTCATCTCGCAGGCTATGTAACTTCATCAGCCCTTTCATTGCACCACAATGCGAGTGACCACAAACAATAATTTGTCGAATACCTAGAGCTTGCACAGCGTATTCAATTGTCGCACCTTCACCGCCCTTGGTTGCTCCAAATGGTGGAATAATATTGCCAGCATTGCGGATAACAAATAATTCACCTAAATCAGCTTGTGTAATTAGATTTGGGTCTACACGCGAATCAGAACAAGTAACAAATAACACTCTGGGTTTTTGACCTTGAGATAGTTGTTCAAAGAGTTCTTGGTGCGTACTAACATAATTAGCCTTAAACTCACGCAGACCTTTAATTAATTTCTTCATACAGCTAACTTTTGACAAATAGAGGCAATATCAGAAAAATTTTCCCTGTATAGTTAGTGTAGTATAAAAATGTTATAAATTTTATCAATTTGTTATTCAAACAAATCTAAATGCTCATGGGTGTCAGCACCAACTGTCTTGAGTATAACTTCTTAGTGGGTGTGGGTAAAAGTGGTTGGTAGTGGCGATCGCGTTTACGTCAATCCTCTGTATCTTGCACCAAAGCATATCAATCCGCACAAACCAAAAATATGGGCAAAAAAGTTATATTATTTCTGTGATCTTTATCTGGTTAAATAAGTGGAGTTTAGACTGTCTAAACTCTAGTCATTAATCGCATTTCATATTATCTCAACTCACTGCAATCGCCATTTGGGCACTCTGATTGCCCAAGCTATCCACTTTACACATAGTATAAGTTCCCGGTTCAACAGTCGCAAACGTTGTTCCAGCAGACAAAACTCGCGCTAAGTATCCAATAACGAATTTCTGGATCATGAACTGTGTTCCAACTCAGTTTGCGGTTCTGGTGGGACGACAAGGTAGTCGGAGGGAATTTTTTGCACCTCACCCAGAAAAAAAAGCGCTTGATACACAGAAACTGCTACATCGGCGCGAGTTGCTGGTATATTGGGCTTGAGTAATTTTGTATTTGGGTAACTAGCTACAAGACCTGCACTTGTGGCAATTGCAACCTGAGTTATTGCATAATCAGGAATCTGATCTGTATCCTGATAAATCACCTGAAGCGTTGCAAACTCCTCAGGTTTTACCTTTGAGGCAATATCCAAGCCTTTTACCAGAGTCAGCAAAACTTCTAATCGAGAAATCCTACTGTCAGGAAAGAAGCGATCATTGAGAAACCCATTTAGAAATCCTATTGCATAAGCTGTTTGAATAGCTTTTGCTGCCCAGTGATGAGTCGGAACATCGATAAAACGAATATAGTCCCGTTTTTTCTTAAGTTTTGTAAATGTCTTAGTAAGAATAACAGCAAATTCAGCACGGGTTACTGAAGTGTCAGGGCGAAACGTCCTATTGGGAAACCCGGTGATAACCCCTTCATTGGCTAATGATTCTACAAATAAGCGTGCCCATTGATTTTGAATATCCCGAAAGGATCTAGGAGTAGATGCCATTGTCGCTCCAAGCTAGGTATTTTCCTGATGTTCTTGCTATGTATTATTTTTCCCATCAGCAGAAAACCGGAATTATTAGCTTGGCGACGAGAGAGGTTCAAGCGTATTCAGCAATTTCAATAAATGAAAAATTTTATTAATAAGAATAACTAAATTATTATTGTCATGTGTCACCTGAAGCGACCAAGAGGTAGGTTTCACCCTGAATCGGATAGTAGTTACTCAGCCACTGCCGCAGGTCTTCGTCTTCGATCACAGGAATAGCCTTGATAGCCAGCTTACCTTTGGTGTTGGCTTTTCTGATAATCAGCCGAACTTAGGAAAAAGAAGATTGCTTAAGAATATTTTCTAACAACCTCCTCTCACTTTAGAAACTCTTTGTTAAAGAACCTGCTTGGCAAATAGCTTAAGTATTTTCAGTATTTTGATACTTACTTTTTAAGAACGAGGTTTGCCGTTCATATGTCGCAGATTCTTTTTTCTCCATGTGACGAACTTGGTTCAAGTTCAACCCTAATAGAAAAAGGTAATGAAGTATTGTTAGTACAGTCGCCACAAGACTTAGACGGATCTGAAATGTTTTTAGACGGGATGGACTCACAGAAACCTCTACTGTTTGTATTTTAGGTTTGATTAAGCCAACATCGCCAAAGACACCAGAGGCTTCACTAAGATAAAATGGAAAGACAATGTATATTTAAAAGCGGCTCAATTGCTCTGGTGTCACAGAGTTGTTGGGCTATGTTTTTATATATAACGCTAAATTTAGAACTTGACAACTGCGTGAGATTACCAGACCTGCGAATCAAACGACAGCATAAGTAATAAAACTTTAAACAATAACAATTTAATAGTAAACCTAAAGGAATAACAATAAAAATAGTAACATTTATAATAAATAACAGAGCCAACGCATCTTATGCAGGGGTGGCCAACGCATCTTATGCAGGAGAAGGATATGCATCTTGTGCAGATGGGTGTTTATAATATGCTTGGGCAGTAAAGCACTAAATTCATATGTTGTCTGAAGAAAAAAACTTTGAAAACTCTAATACTCTATCCGTAGAAAAACATAAGTCTTCAACTGGAACAAATAAACCTCCTGCGTCAGTTGCCTATATCCACGGTTTCTTAGATGAATACGGACTAGACCCTTATGAATTTCGTCTTTATGCCCACATGGTTCGCCGAACGGGTGGTAAACCAGAAGGAGTCTTTTTTGCAAGTCTCAAAAAGACCGCTGAAATTTGTGATATGAGCGTTCGCAAAGCTCAACAAGCTTTAAAGGTGTTGCTTAAAGCAAACCTTTTAAAGCAGACAAAACGTGACGGTCGGACAGACGAATACAGAGTGACTCCTACTAGCGAGTGGATCTCGAAGGAGGAATTAGCAAAAATTCGCAAAGCTGCAACAAGTAGTAAACCTGATAAAACAATAGACACAGCTATAGAGACAGATATCGCGTGCGAGTAACAACCAAACAGGAATGTATGCGCTCCGATTGATTCCTGTGATCACAATAAAACTTCTACTTTCTTCAATGCCTCATTTTCACCGTTGATTCAAGCTTCGAGGGTATTTTTATCGTCGTAAAATTTTTTCTTAATTTATTAATTTTGTATGGAAAAATCGTCGTCGAGTTTACGCGTGTTTTCTGAATTGAGATATGAAAAATGGAAAATCTAGATTCAGTATAATGGTACAGAAATTGATTTTGCAAAATAATTTATCAAGTAGCCTCTACAAAAGGAGGATATTCTTATTGAGCTTGAACCACTATTTCTGCGACAGTTTCGAGAATACGCAGTTGGTTAGGAAAAAGGGCTGATAGAAATGAGATGCGATAGTTGCTGAAGCGTTTTTGTGCTAACCTTAATACTTTCTGTGATTTTTCGCTACTGATATTTTTGCATCCTTAGCTTTTTGGCGCTTTTGTATTTTTAACTATGTCTTTAGTTTCCACAATCAAAAGTATATACACTGATGGTGCTTGCACAGGGAACCCTGGTCCTGGTGGTTGGGGTGTGGTTGTCTATTTCAGTGATGGTTCCATTCACGAAATGGGCGGTGCATCCTCCCGAACGACCAACAATAAAATGGAGATGCAAGCTGCGATCGCCGCCCTGCAATTTTTGCAAGACTCAGGACAAAGGGAAGCCATCACCCTGCACACCGACAGCGAATATCTCATCAACTGCGTGACAAAATGGGTCAAAAGCTGGAAAAGGAAAGGCTGGAAAAAGTCGGATGGAAATCCTGTGCTTAACCAAGACCTCTTAGAAATCTTAGACGACCTCAATAGTCCACGGGTGAGATGGGAGCATGTGCGGGGTCATGCAGGTAATATTGGTAACGAACGCTGTGATGCGATCGCCCGCGCCTTCGCCAATGGTAAAACTTTATCCCTGGAACAACAAGACTTTCTCTTGGAACAAAAGAACGGTCTGAGTGTATCAAGAGTATCTGATTCGGAAACAAATTCTACAATAATTAACACAAAGAAACAAGAAATCACGACTCTTGCAACAGATATAACCAATATGGAACCACAAACCCAGTCTGCTACTTCCGTCAATGAAGAATTACCTCGGGAAATGAGGGTAACACAACTGCGTAACTTAGTCGAAACTCTCCGCATTGCGGACGAAATTGCCGAAAAAGGTTACCTAATCACAAGTTCTGAACTGGCAGACTTGATGGATGTTCACGCCAGCGCTGTTACCAGTCGTGGAGACGAGTGGCGCTGGCGAAACTGGCTTGTCTCACGGGTGCGGCGTGAAGGTAATCAAATTCTTTGGGAATTGGAACGGGGCGATAAGGTAGAAAGTGAGACGGAATCTTAACCAATGAGGACTCAGGACTGATCACTGAGTACTGTACTTGCGCCCTCGCCACTCTCTCGGGGTACGGAATGCAGAAAGAAAAATCCGCAGCACCGCGATTGGATCAGCCAAAGGCGAAAGCCAGAACAACCAACCGCCTTTTGCTTGATTGCGATCATAGGAGGGTGCGATCGCAAAAAGCATAGCAAAGCGAATCACCACTAGAAATACATTGAGTACCACTAGAAGCAGGGAGGGAGAGAGGGACAAGGAGACAAAAGGAGGGGGAGAAAAAAAGAGGTAGGTGAGGACGACTACAAGCGGTAAACCTTGAACTGCTGTGAGGAGCCATAAATCTCCCCAAAGTTGAGCGCGGGAGGAAGCGTCTTTCAAGTCAAGGCTTCGCCCCCATTGTTGCCAAGTTTCCATTGCTCCCTCATACATCCGTACCTTGAGCACTTTTGCCCCATCTAAAAAGCCAACTTTATACCCAGAGGCAGCTATGTTCCGTGCTAAAGTGACATCATCACAAAAAGAATTATTCGCACTCGTATATCCACCCACAGCTCTTAGAACAGAGCTACGGCACAAATAGCATTGTCCATTCGCCATCACTCGTTCTGACTGCTCAGCATTCACACCAGCAGGATTAAATCGGTAAAGCAGAGTCATCAACAAAGCTGGTTGTAGCCAGCATTCTCCTGGATATTTGAGAATGAACTGGGGTGAGAGAGAAACCAAGTCATAGCCTTGAGTTTCTGCTATCTTCACCAAACCCGCAACCAAACCAGGTGATGGTTGTATATCAGCATCCATACCCAGAAACCACTCACTCGCCTCTGAAATATGCAAAAAGCCGTAATGCAATGCCCAAGGACGCCCCACCCAACCAGTTGGTAAGGGATCATCCGTCATTAGGCGAAAGCGAGGATCTTTCTGCTGTGCAGTTTTGACTAACTCAGGTGTGCCATCACTAGACTTGCTATCTACAATGATTATTTCTCGGACTTCATAGCTTTGCTGAGAAATCCCATCTAGCAGAGGAGCAATACGAAGAGCTTCATTTAAGGTAGGAATGACGACACTCACACACCCCAAAAGTTCTGGTGTGGAATTTTGGGGTGTAATGGGAGGATGGCGGCTTGGTCCTTTTAACAGACGCGACAGCAAAATTGCTGTTGCTGGTAGTTGGATCAGCAGTAATAACAATGAAATAACACTTGCGAAACTCAACGCGTCTTGCACAGCAAAATACCTGGGGATGGAAATCAAAGCTTTATTTCACAGCAACTTTGACGCTTGCTACAGTCACTTCGGTTGTTGGTGCAACAGCAACATTAGCAGATGCAACTTTTGAACTCCACCAAAGTACTACAGCTGGAACTACGCCCAAGACAAAGCCTAATGAAACTGGGATTGCAAATCCAGCAGCTAAGCTTAATCCAGCGGCGAAGGCAAAATTACTGAGATAAACGACTAGGGGGACAAAGAGTTGCGATCGCTCCAATTTATGGGGCGTGTTTCTCCACAGCAATGCTGCCACACTCATAAACAGGGCGCTAGTGCCAAACCAACCCGCATAATTTTGATACGGTGTTCCAAAGAATTCACCTGGATTCTCCCAATACCAAAAGGGGAGAGATGTTTGACTCATAGCTGGTTCCAATGCAAAGTCCCAGCAAGTGAACAGCAAAGCGCCCAATGCTATAGCGCCTACTTGGCGCACTAAACTGGGATTTTGAGCTACCCTCAAACCACTACGAGCAATCAGGTAAGCAGACAAGCCCACATAAAACCAGGATAAGGGAATTGTAAATGGTACAAGCCCCGCAATCTTATATCCTAAGCCACTCAAGTAACTGTAGTATCCAAAGGGAAATCCAGTGCTAGTTCCCAGTAATTCACTGCCCACCGATATCAATACAGATGGTAGTAGAAACCCTAGCCAAGTGCGCCATCCCAATACTCGATATGCATAAATGGAGACGGCTATTGTCCCCAAAATAATATCTACCACACCACCATCAGCCATACTTAACTGCATGGCTTTTTGTCCAACCTCTCCTGAATTGAAAATTGTTTCGGCATTAGGTATGACCAATAGAATGCCTATTAGTCCAAAAGCCTTTGCCAAGATATGACCAGTGAGGCATACACGCTGAGCGATAACAAGTTGTCTCATGATAATCCCTTAACAAGACATGATACGCGGCTACTTAGCTGGTTATAGTTTACAAATGTTTAAGAAGATCTTTAATACTTTGTGCGGGAATTTTTTGCAAACTGACCTAACTTTCTTTTGGAAAGCATAGCAGCCTCTTGATGGAAGGTAGAAAAAATATGATAATAAACTTATAGTTTAAGCTATTCAAGCCATTATTTCTCAACTGAATTGGCTTTTTTTTGACAGCTTATAGTGTCCTAAGGAATGTATGCTTTCCGACAAAGCAGTATGTATATGCCTTAGATAATTGTGGAATTATAGCTTATTCTTATGTTGGGAACAACCCATGTCAATATCAAAAAGACCACCTTTGCTTTCCCTAGCATTACTACTGCTTACTTACACCAGTACTGGGTGGATAATATCTAAAATATACACTCCTTGGTATATCTGGCTACTGGCTGTTATTGCTATCTTACTTCTCACGGGAGGTTTAACGGTTTCCGGGACAAGGGTTGCAAACTTTTCTTTATTCTTATTCAAATCAAATGTTAGATCTTTTGGTCTTAGCGTTTTAGCGGCTTTCTTGTTTTTTTTAATGATAGTCAGGTTTCGACTATTTCTTGAGACCTTGCTAATCGTTGCTGCGACTGGATTAGTAAGGATAGACTTTCAAACAGCTGGCTTTAATCAAGGACAAACCTTTTGTTTGTTGTCTATCTTCTGTTTGACGGGTTTAGCCTTAGGTGCGTTGATTCATAAGTTGATTTAAACCCAAGAGTCCATAGCAACTATGGACTCTTGGGTTTAAGTAATGACTAACTTGCAACTGCCTCGGCTGGCGCTGCAACTGGATAAACGCTAACCTTTTTACGGGTTTTGCCCTTGCGTTCAAATGTGACTACGCCGTCAATTAAAGCAAACAGAGTGTCATCTTTGCCAATACCGACGTTGTTACCAGGATGAAATTTAGTACCGCGCTGACGCACTAAGATATTTCCTGCCCGGACAACTTCACTACCGTAGTGCTTAACACCCAGTCTTTGAGCGTTAGAATCACGACCGTTGCGTGTACTACCTGTTCCTTTCTTATGAGCCATAATTTCCTCTTGTGTCTCTACTTGTATCTATTATTCAGCAGCTGTTTCTTGTGCGGGTGAATTCTCCGCAACTGGTTCTGCCACAACATCAACAGTCTCTGGAGTTTCAGTTGTTGCAGCTGGTTCTGTAGTCACCTCAGTTTCTGGAGTTAAGGCGATCGCCTTTTCTTCGGAAGCAAGCACCGAACCGTCGAGGCTAATTGAATTAATCAATAATCTAGTGATTTCCTGGCGATGACCCCGTTTTTTACGAGTTTTCTTTTTCGGTTTCATCTTATAAACCAGGACTTTGCGACCTCTTAGATGCCGCATCACCGTGCCTTCTACTTTTGCTCCTCCCACAAGCGGCTGTCCTATGGTCACATCGCCGTCGTGCTGCACTAGCAATACTTTATCTATAGTAACTTTCTCGTCTGGTTGAACATGCAGCAGTTCAATGTCGTAAAACCGACCAGCTTCGACTTTTAGTTGCTTGCCGCCAGTTTCAATAATTGCGTAGGTCATAAAATTGTCCTTGAGGTTGCCGTACAGGTAGCTGGACTATATGCTTTTTCTAAAGCTCTCCAGCTTTCGTATTGCCTTTACCTGATCCGAGCAGGATTGAGACACACAATCTCTCACTTTACCTCAATAACTATAAGTATGTCAAAATAAATAAGGATTAACTCTTGACAGTATTATTAAGCAGAAAGTCCATCTCGCCGTGTGGAAAAAGATTTGACAAGCAATAAGTGGGCTTTTCATTTGAGTCAAATACACGAATGGTGTAGGGGAGCCAGTGCTTGATGAGGGTTTCCAACGCCAGATACCTGCGGAGGGAAACCCTCCCGCAGTACTGGCTCCTCCGTAGGCATCTGGCATTGGGCATTGCAATGCCCACCCTACCTGAATTCGAGAGTGTATTACACCTAGATGAAAACTGCAATAGTTCTTGAAAAACACTACTACAGTGATTTATTTAGCGCTAACCAGATTTTCGCAAAAAGGTTCAAAAGATCGGACATATAAAGAGCAGGCTTTCCATCCTGATTTGACCGATACATTTAATAATTGGCAAGTACCACCACGCTGACCCTCTGGAGTGTAGTACCGACAGTGACGACAAGTTGAAACACAGGATTTTATAGTTGTCATAACTAACACTCTTATGAAGAAAATTTTCTCAAAGTAAAAAATCGTTTGATCCCCTATCAGTATCGCAACTTTTTCTTGAGAAATGCATATAACTTGAATAACTTTATGGAAAAATTTGCATTGCTAAATATTACTTTACGTGTCAGGTAAAAAGAGACTGTACTTAAGTACAATAAGTTTTCTTATAGGAAGAAATTGGTTACAAATACTGAAATACAAGAAGAGAAAAAAACATCAAACGTAGAATTTTGTCATGACAAGCAACTTGGGTAGTGTACACGCGTTGCAATACCATTTCACGATTGAGCCTGATACAAATGATGGGTTTCTAATTCTTTTCCCCTGCTCCCAGCTTCCTATCTGTATCAACCTTAAAGTGAAACGGTATAACTCATCTCAAAGAGTTTGAAATACGTAAACAAAGCCATAAAGACTAATGCTGAGGAAGAAAAATGCTGCTAATTGGTTAACTCTTATATCTGGTGAAGGAGCAATAGCTTCTCGTACTAAGATAGAAATAGATGCCCCAATTACAAAGCTCCAGCCAAGTATCATATAGGGTATCGCTAGTGTAAAGTTCCAAACAATTAGCATTACAATTGCTAATAGTACCATCAGCATCTCTACAAACCGGGGTGGGTTATATTGGCTGGATAAAACAAAGCTGTTGAACCAAAAGTGCCAAAATCTCATATTAAGTTATAAGTGCTAAGTGATAAGTTTTGAGAAAGAAGATGAAAGAAAAAAAAGATAAAGCAATGTCTTTTCTTTCTTCACTCTTCCTTGTTAATTTCTAAGTCCTAATTTTTGTCCTGTGCCGTTTTGTTGTGTCGTTTCTTCTGACAGTTCTACGCCAAAGACGCGGCTAAAGGTTTTTTGTACTTTGTATCCAGAATCTATTGACTCTAAGGGATCTTTCCGTAGTCTATGACGCAGACATAAAGTCATGACACGACGGATATCATCAACTGTAACTTCGGTACGTTCTTCATATGCGGCTATGGCTTTGGCGGCGCGGTTAGTGACAATGTCACCGCGCAAGCCATCAACATCGAGTTCGGAACAGACTTCGGAAATCTTCACCCGTAAGTCGTAATCTATTGTCACAGATGGCAATAGATTTTGGGCGTTAACAATGTTCTGTTGCAGTTCTTCCTGTTGGGATTTATGCTGTTCTAAAAATACTGGTGGATTTTGGTCAAATTCTGAGCGTTGTTCTACGATTTGCACGCGCAAAGCTGGTTCTTTAACTGTACGGATTTCTGCGTGCATTCCAAATCTATCTAGGAGTTGAGGACGCAGTTCTCCTTCTTCTGGGTTACCAGAACCGACAAGCACGAAACGCGCCGGGTGACGTATGGAAATTCCTTCTCGTTCTACTGTGTTCCAACCACTGGCGGCGGAGTCAAGAAGCACGTCTACTAGGTGATCGTCTAGTAAGTTTACTTCATCTACGTAGAGAATACCCCGGTTGGCTTTTGCCAAGAGTCCTGGTTCAAAGGCTTTGACACCTTCTGATAATGCTTTTTCGATGTCGATGGTACCACAAACTCGGTCTTCTGTTGCTCCTAAGGGCAAATCGACCATTTGGACTTTTTTCTGAACAACGGGAATATCCGCCCCTTGCTGTAGCTGTTGGCGGACTTCATCACTCATCAAATCGGGATCACTAGGATCGCTGTTGAAGGGATCGTTCGCAACGACGGGAATTTCTGGGAGTAAATCAGCCAGCGCCCGGATAGTTGTGGATTTACCAGTACCGCGATCGCCCATAATCATCACACCGCCAATTTTCGGGTCAATCACGTTCAACAATAGAGCCAGTTTCATTTCTTCCTGACCGACAATTGCTGTAAAGGGAAATACCACGCGACGCGCAGCAGCGGTAGCTTGAGCAGTTGGACTCACTAAATTACCTTATCTATATTTCTTTTATTACCGTTTTCATTGTGCCATAGGTGGGGATGACGAGGACAAAGGGATGAGGGGATGGAGGACTATGATCGGAATTATAAAATAACTGCCGAACCGCTTATGTTAGAGTACGATTCATTAGCTTGCTTGCCTTCTTCTGAGGAATTACCAGACTCTGATGATACGCCTGTGGATAATGAACTCCAAGATCTAATTCCTAGTTTACTTAAAGCCATACTCGCTATGGTGTGGGCAAATCGCATGGATTGGTTTTTCGGTGCTGATATGGGTGTTTACTATGATCCAAATCAACCGCCGATTGTACCAGATGGGTTCCTGAGTTTGGGAGTTGAGCGATTTTTTGATGAAAATTTGCGTCTGAGTTATGTGTTGTGGGAAGAAGAGAAAGTTCCAATGCTAACGCTGGAAGTTGTTTCTCAGAGATATCGTGGGGAATACACCACCAAGAAAGATGAGTATGCAAAGTTAGGGGTTTTGTACTACGTCATCTATCACCCGACTCGCCGCCGCAAACCGCGTTTGGAAGTGTATAAGTTGGTCGATGGTGCATATCAATTGCATTCAGATAATCCTGTATGGTTACCCGAAGTTGGTTTAGGAATTGGTATGGAGCGGGGAACTTATCAAGGGATTACGCGGGAGTGGCTGTACTGGTATAACGAGGAAGGGAAACGGATTTTGACACCAGAAGAGCAGGCTCAACAAGCTCAACATCGCGCCCAATTGCTGGCAGAACGCTTACGTGCGATGGGAGTTGATCCAGATTCTATTTAAATTCTTCGGAAAAACCAAGCATCAAAGCTGTAGCTATTTATATCCTTGGAATTAAGGATATGAAAAATGAATAATGTAGATGACAAGCTTTATGATGATAGACTTACGCAAGTTTTTTGAGGCTACAGACCCCAGCCGAACTCTGGTGATTAACAATACACAGGATAAGAAGTATTATATTGACTTTTCTTCAGTGCGCGGTGGAGATATTATCTTCAAGCTGAAGCAGAAAATGACATTTTTTAAGCCGAATGACCCTACCTGCACTCTTTTTACTGGGCACATTGGGTGTGGGAAATCTACGGAATTGCGACGGCTGCAACTGGAGTTGGAAGCGGATGGTTTTTGTGTCATCTATTTTGAGTCTAGTGAAGATTTAGAATTGACTGATGTGGATATTGCTGATGTACTGTTGGCGATCGCCCGTCGCGTCAGTCAAAGTTTAGAAAAACTCAATCTCGAAGAACCCAGCAGGCTGAAAGAGTTACTGCAAGGTGCTATGAGGGTTTTAAATGCTGATGTGACTGGCGTAAAACTTAAAGTTCCTAATGTTGGTGATTTTGGTGTCACGTCTGAAAAAGAAAAGTTTACTTTGGCTTTTGGAATAGGGGAAATCACGACTAAGGCAAAGAGTGACGCTACACTTCGAGAAAAACTCAACCAGTACCTCGGACCACAAAAAATTAAACTGTTGGACGCGATTAATAAGGAGTTGCTGGAACCTGCGATCGCCAAACTCAAACAGCAGGGCAAAAAAGGTTTAGTGGTGATTGTAGATAATCTTGACCGAATTGATAATCGTCCCAAGGCTTGGGGACGTCCACAACAGGAATACTTGTTTGTCGATCAGGGTGAGTATCTCACCAAGTTGAATTGTCATGTTGTGTATACAATGCCACTGTCTCTGAAGTTTTCCAATGACTATGGAACGCTCACACAAAGATTTTTGGAAGACCCCAGAGTGTTACCGATGGTACCTGTACAATGGTCTGATGGCAGTGTTCATGAAGATGGAATGGCGCTGATGCAAGAGATGGTAATGGCAAGAGCTTATCCTGACTTGCGACCAGACCAGCGTACCAGTAATATTACGTTCGTTTTTGACCGTAAAGCAACGCTTGAGCACTTGTGTCGAATGAGTGGCGGTCATGTACGCGACTTGCTGAGGCTGCTGAATACATGGATTATGGAGGAAATGTCACTTCCTTTGAATCGTGATACTTTGGATACTGTAATTCGTGCTCGTCGCAATGAAATGGTTTTGCCGATTTCTGATGATGAGTGGGAATTGTTGCGTCGTGTGAAGCAAACGAAAAAGGTGAGTGATGATCAGGGGTATCAAAAGCTGATTCGCAGTCGGTTTGTTTTTGAATATCGCGATCGCGGTGAGTCTTGGTTTGAGGTTAATCCTATTTTGGCGGAGGCGCGAGAATTGCAGTAAGGAAGACAAGGACGACAGAATTTTAAATTCTGTGTAGTGGACGCGCTAGTAGGGTGGGCACTGCTAGCTAACCCATCGTACTAGTAGAGTATCGGTGGGCAGTGCCCACCACTGGGGATCTGTCTGTGAACATTTTACAGGGCACTGCCCACCCTACGCATTAATAACTGCTAGCTAACCCATTGTACTAGTAGAGTATCGGTGGGCAGTGCCCACCACTGGGTATCTGTCTGTGAACATTTTATAGGGCACTGCCCACCCTACGCATTAATAACTCTAACTAATGACTAATGACTAATGACAAATCAGAAGATATCCGTGTCAACAATGAGCGCTCATTGAAACAATTGGCTTGGGGAATTGAGGCTTCTGTTGGACAGTTTAAGCTGATTCTGGCACGGTGCAATTATGCTAGTTTGCGATCGCATCTAATAAACCGATTGCGCGACATTTGTCAAGTTGAAATCCGCGTCTTGGTTCTCAAGGAATCTGCAAGGACTCTTTATACTGCAATTCGGGAAGAATCTGGGGATGATGTGCAAGCGCTGATGATTTTAGGGTTGGAATCGGTGCGGAATCTTGAGCAAATGCTGATTAGTGCAAATCAGGTGCGGGAGGAGTTTCGCAATCATTTTCCTTTCCCTGTGGTGTTGTGGATTGATGATGAAGTTCACAAGCGATTCATGCAGTTTGCTCCTGATTTGGAAAGTTGGGGAACAACGAAAAATTTCCCGATTGCTCCCAATGAATTGATGGAGTTTTTGCAAGAAATAGCGGAGCAATTATTGACTGCTGATTTCAGTCTGACTTTAGAAAAATGTTCCGAGATTAAGTTAGCTTGGCAAGATTTGCAAAATTCTGAACAAATTCTAGAGTCAGGAGTAAAAGCGAGAATTGCATATTTGTTGGGATTAACGGAATTTGTTGATAATCACCTAGATACGGCTTTGGAATATTATCAACAGAGTTTGGCTTTTTGGCAGCAAGTCAATGATTTAGTCTGGCAAGGCAAAGTCCTGAGCAATATCACTTTCTGTTATTACGAAAAAGCAAGACAACAAGAAACAAATCGCCCTGTCATTGCGAGTGAAACGAAGTCTAATGAAACAATCTCCCCAGCAACACCTGTCATTGCGAGCGGAACGAAGCCTAATCGAAAAATCTCCCCCGTAGCACCCGTCATTGCGAGCGGAACGAAGTGCAGCGAAGCAATCTCCCCTAACGTATCAACTCCTGATTGGCAAGAAACAAAAAATTACCTTCAGCAATCTCTCCAAGTTCTGGAAACTGCTCAACGTTCAGATTTAATTGCAAATTTACTTGACAAGTTTGGCAAAATCTTGCGTGACTTGGAAGATTGGCAGGATCTGAAAAAGTTAGCTGAACGTGCTTTGCTAATCCATGAAGCTGAAGGAAATTTGCTGAGAGTTTCTCAGGATTATGGCTTTTTGGCTGAAGTTGCTTTGGTAAATCAAGAGTGGCAAGAAGCAAAAACTTTAGCGGAAAAAGCGTTAGAAGTTTTATCTACGAATCAGTCCGCGATTTCTAATCGCCAGGAAATCTTGTTAACTCTCGCGCAAGCAGAACAAAATTTAGGCGAAGAACAAGCGGCTATAAATTATTTAAAAATAGCAATCCAGATAGGGATTTCTGACTTTAAACCCGAACTATATCTTAGTCTATTAACAAATTTACGAAGTTTATATTTAAAACAAAAGCAATATTTAGAAGCTTTTCAAATTAAACAGGAAGGGCTTTCTGTTGAACAACAATTTGGCTTGCGGGCGTTTATTGGTGCAGGAAGATTACAAGCAACACGACACGCAAATTTATCCAAAATTGTAGAAACGTTGCCTGCAACGTCTATACAGGAAAATATTGCGCCAGAAATTAGTGCATCTGGTCGTTTACTTGATGTAGAACGTTTGATTGAACGCATCGGTCGCCCCGATTATAAATTAATAGTTATTCATGGACAATCAGGAGTTGGCAAAAGTTCTCTGGTTAATGCGGGACTTGTACCAGCTTTGAAAAAGAAAGCGATCGGCATTCAAGATAATTTGGTTGTGCCGATACGAGTTTACACCAACTGGATGGAAGAGTTGGGACGCCAGATAAAAGAAGCGTTACATTATATGGGAAGAGGGGAAGCAGGGGAGCAGGGGAGCAGGGGAGATGGTGAAGCTGAAACTTCAGCTTTAGAAACTCAGGCGCAAGTGTCAGAAGTTGAAACGCCTGAGTTGCAAACTACGCTGTTAAAACAATTACGACAGTGTGAAACATTTAATCTTCGTCCAGTACTCATTTTTGACCAATTTGAAGAGTTTTTCTTTGTTGATATCGAACCACAGCAAAGGTGGCTATTTTTTCATTTTTTAAGAGATTGCCTTAACATCTTATCGGTGAAGATAGTATTGTCGTTGCGAGAAGATTACTTACATTATTTGCTCAAGTTTAATCGCTTGCGCGATAGTTCGATGATTAGTATCGATATTCTCAGCGAGAATGTGCTTTATGAGTTGGGTAACTTCTCCCGTGATGATGCTCAATCAATTATTCAGCAATTAACTGAACGGGCTAATTTTCACTTAGAACCTGCCTTAATTGCAGAACTGGTGCGGGATTTGGCGCGGGAACTGGGTGAAGTGCGTCCGATTGAGTTGCAAGTTGTGGGGGCGCAACTGCAAGCGGAAAACATCACAACTCTGGCAAAATATCAGGAGTGTGGCACAAAGGAAGAACTGGTAAAACGTTATCTGGATGAAGTTGTTCAGGATTGCGGCGAGGAAAATCAGCAAACGGCGGAATTTGTGTTGTACTTGCTGACGGATGAAAAAGGAACTCGCCCACTGAAGACTCGTGTTGAGTTGGAACGGGATTTGCAGGCGTTAGCTGCAGATGTGACGAGAGAAGCGAGCAAGTTAGATTTGATTTTAGAGATTTTTGTGGAATCTGGTTTGGTGGTTTTGTTAAAAGAAAACCCCGCAAACCGTTATCAGTTGGTGCATGACTATTTAGCTGAGTTTATCCGCCACCAGCAAGAACCGAAGTTAAGCCAGGTGATGGCAGAACTGGAAAGAGAAAGAAAGGAAAGAAGACTTAGTGAACGGAAGCTGAATCGTTTTCTGAGAGTAGCACTTGCAGGTTCAGTTGCGGCAGGATTAGTGTTAGCTGGGCTAGCAGTGACTGCGTGGGATGCAGCACAACGGGCAGAGAAGCAAAAAAAACAAGCTGAAATTAGCGAAATCAAAGCACTGAGGAATTCTTCAGAAGGGTTTTTTGCCTCCGGGCAAACTTTTGATGCACTTATAGAAGCCTTAAAGGCAGGAGAAAGACTGAAAAAGGCAGACTGGACAAGAACGGATACTAAAATTCAGGTAGTGGCAGCATTACGGCGGGCTGTGTACGATGTCAAAGAATATAATCGCTTAGAAGGGCATAGCAGCTGGATTATTAGTATCAGTTTCAGTCCGGATGGCAAGACCTTAGCTTCTGCTAGTGATGACAGAACCATTGAACTTTGGGATGTGGCAAGTGGCAAACCACTCAAAACCCTGAGTGGGCATACCAATTTTGTCAGGCGCGTCGTATTCAGTCCGGATGGCAAGACTTTAGCTTCTGCTAGTGATGACAGAACGATTAAACTTTGGGATATGGCAAGTGGCAAACCACTCCAAACCCTGAGTGGGCATACCAATTCTGTCAATAGCGTCAGTTTCAGTCCGGATGGCAGAACTTTAGCTTCCGCCAGTGCTGACAGAACGATTAAACTTTGGGATGTCGCCACAGGTAAACAACTCCAAACCCTGAGTGGGCATAGCAATTCTGTCAATAGCGTCAGTTTCAGTCCGGATGGCAAGACTTTAGCTTCTGCTAGTAATGACAAAACGATTAAATTTTGGGATATGGCAAGTGGCAAACAACTCCAAACCCTGAGTGGGCATAGCAATTCTGTCAATAGCGTCAGTTTCAGTCCGGATGGCAAAACTTTAGCTTCTGCCAGTGCTGACAGAACGATTAAATTTTGGGATGCCGCCACTGGTAAACGACTCCAAACCCTCAATGAACATAGTGATGCTGTCACAAGCATCAGTTTCAGCCCGGATGGCAAGACTTTAGCTTCTGCTAGTTATGACCAGACCATTAAACTTTGGGATGTCGCCACAGGTAAGCTACTTCAAACTCTCTACGGACATGGGAGTATGGTCAATAGCGTCAGTTTCAGTCCCGATAACAAGACTTTAGCTTCTACTGGTGATGACAAGACCATTAAACTTTGGGATATCGCCACAGATAAACGACTCCAAACTCTTAATGGACATCAGAAGACGGTCAGTGGCGTCAGTTTCAGTCCGGATGGCAAAACTTTAGCTTCTGCTAGTTATGACAGAACGATTAAACTTTGGGATGTCGCCACAGGTAAACAACTCCAAACCCTCACTGGGCATAGCGATTATGTCAAAAGTGTCAGTTTCAGTCCGGATAGCAAGACTTTAGCTTCTGCTAGTGATGACAGAACTATTAAACTTTGGGATGTCGCCACAGGCAAAAGACTCCAAACCCTCACTGGGCATAGCGATTATGTCAATAGCGTCAGTTTCAGTCCGGATAGCAAGACTTTAGCTTCTGCTAGTGGTGATAAGACCATTAAACTTTGGGATGTTGCTACAGGTAAACAACTCCAAACCCTCACTGGGCATAGCGATTATGTCAATAGCGTCAGTTTCAGTCCAGATCGCAAGATGTTAGCTTCTGCTAGTGATGACAAGACCATTAAACTTTGGGATGTTGCTACAGACAAACTACTTCAAACCCTCTACGAGCATAGCAGTACGGTCAAAAGTATTAGTTTCAGTCCGGATGGCAAAACTTTAGCTTCTGCTAGTTCTGACAGCACCGTCAAACTCTTAGATGTTGCTACAGGTAAACTACTTCAAACCCTCATTGGGCATGGTAGTTGGGTTGAGGGTGTTAGTTTCAGTCCGGATGGCAAAACTTTAGCTTCTGCTGGTGATGACAGAACTATTAAACTTTGGGATGTCGCCACAGGCAAAGACCTTCAAACTCTTAAATTACATAACAATGTGGTCACAAGCGTCAGTTTCAGTCCGGATGGCAAGACTTTAGCTTCTGCTAGTGCGGACAAAACAGTGATTTTATGGAATTTTAATTTGGCAGATTTATTGATCAGTAGTTGTAATTGGCTCAATAAATACTTAGCTACCCATCCTGAAATGCTGGAAGAACTCAAGGAATGCCAAACTGAGTCTATCTTAGTGAAAGCTGCTCCAGCATTGGTTGCACGAGGTGAGGAACTAGCGCAAAATGGTAATATTAATGCTGCCGTTAATAAGTTCCGCAAAGCACAAACGTGGAATCCTAGTTTAAAATTTGACCCAAAGGCAAAAGCACAAGAGTTTGCAAACAAAGGACAAGCTGAGCGCTTGGTTATGGAAGGAAAAAATCTTGCAACAGAAGGTAAAGTAAAAGAAGCCATCGCAAACTACCAGAAAGCCCAGAAGCTAGATCTGAAAGTTGAAATTGATGCTGAGTCTTGGGCATTACTCTGCGGATACGGTAGCCTGCATCGCCATGCAGCTGATGTCATGTTTGCCTGTGAAAAAGCGGTGCAGCTTGCTCCTGATAATGGCTATATTCGCGGTAACCGTGGGCTTGCAAGGTCGCTGACAGGTAACACTCAAGGAGCAATTGAGGATTTTGAGGCATACATTGCCCAGATTGATGATAAGAAATGGAAATCAAAAGTGCAAGGTTGGGTGAAGGATTTACGCGCTGGGAAAAATCCGTTTACAGATGCAGAGTTGAAGAAGTTGCTGCAGCAGTGAGCGATAAGGGCGTGAGCGTATTGCACTCAATTGAAATCAGCTATAGCCCTGTTCTGTCACTCTCCGAAAACATTTACCATTTTTGAATTCTAGAGCTTTTATTTGGTAAGGGATCGCACAATTTTTTTCTAATAATAAAGACCACACCCATTTTTTTCTAATAGGATAGCTTGTATTGTTTGCCTGATAAGCCTTCCAGAGATTGCTCACCCGGAAAGTGACAGAAGAGGGATAGGAATCCGGTTTGATTTCTGAATTGACTCGTGGAGGTAGGGAACAGGGAACAGAAAGTGTACCTCGCTTTGTCAAAAATCAAATATGAGTCCTATATTACCAGCACTAATTCTCTTAATTTTAAATTTTGAATTTTGTAATTTTGAATTTTGAATTGTTTCCCCCTGGCTTGTTGAACCAGGAGTATTGTGAGAAAAATAAACCATCCGCTTACAACCGCTGAAGCAAGTTTAAACCGTGAGTATCAGTTCCACAGGTGTTCAAAAGACTATATTCATCAGCCAATTGTTGCACCTGCATCGATTCTCTAGCACTTGGTTTCCAAGGGTTGGGGTTGTTGTAGGCGTAAAAAGTTTCAACGCCATCAATCCCGGCTTCTGCAGCAGCGGGAATTAATTCAAAGTGCGATCGCCTGTAACGAACTGGATGAGCGAGTACTGCTAACCCTCCTGCATTTTGAATTGCAGAAATGACGTTAGCTGCTTGATACTCTTGCCCTGTGGTAGCTCTTCTTTGAATGTAAGGTTTTATGCTGGGGTGTTCTGGCTCAAAAGCATAACCCAAAATATGAACTTCAATATTTAAAAGGTTGGCATTAATTTCTACGCCAGTCCACAGAATGGGAGCGTTTGCACCAGGGTTCTTCCACCTCCAGTTTTCTAACCAGCTTTGAGCCGCCTGGTAGCCGCCTATACCATGATGGTCAGTAATTGCAAGACCTTTTAAACCAATGGCGATCGCTTGTTCCATCAATGCGATCGGTTGCAACCTGCCATCAGAGTGGACAGTATGCATATGAAAGTTAAAATAGGTTGGGCAACTTTTTGCATCAATGGTCTGGAAGACTTGCTTTAATTCTTCTCTTGAAGTAACATTTTCAACGATTTTGACAGTCATAACCCCCTCGTTTGCAAAATACGTGATTGATTTTTTACACAAAAACAAATGACACTAATAGCCCAGACTGCACCAGCACCGTTGTTAAGTGTTGGTTGCTACTTTCTGGGCATCATTGGCAAAATTTTTCAATATGTTAAAACTACGTTAGCAAATTTAAAGGCTAGCGGTCATGCGTATTTTTGATTTGTTCTATAAGCAAAAGTCAGAAATATTGCTTCAAATCTCCGTTTAATCAACATTTACTAAAAACAGCAGAGATTAAGAAAATATTAAAAATAGGACAAATCAACATATTTTCAGACAAAAAATAAATATTTTATATTGTATAAATATTGTCACCTATATTGGTAATCCAATTAATTCGCCGGAGCCAGCGATCACATTACCAATTGTAAAAGCTGTAACGTTTTGTAACTTCATATACGTTATGACTTGCTCTGCTTGATCGGGAGGTACTATTAATACAAATCCCACTCCCATGTTGAAAGTGTTATACATTGCTTGGGGACTGACAGAACCAGTTTCTGCCAACCACTGAAACACAGGTGGAATAACCCAGCTTTGAGAGTTTATTTGCACAGCTTGATTTTTACCCAAACAACGGGGCAAGTTTTCTGGTAAACCTCCACCCGTGATGTGAGCCATACCGTGAATTTCTAACCCTGCTTGACGTGCGCTCAGTAGAGGTTTAACGTAAATACGCGTGGGTGAGAGGAAAACTTCTCCTAATGTTTTACCAGCAAATATTTCTAAATTATCACTCCAGGAAAATCCTTTTTCGCTGACAATTTTCCTCACCAAACTAAAGCCATTGCTATGTACACCAGCGCTAGGGAGTGCGATCGCCACATCTCCCACTTGTACCTGGGAACCGTCCAGCATTTGGCTTCTTTCGACAATCCCCACACAGAACCCAGCCAAATCATACTCACCCGCTTGATAAAAACCGGGCATTTCTGCAGTTTCTCCTCCCAGCAAAGCGCAACCCGCCTGCTGACACCCAGAGGCTATACCTGCAACCACTTGAGTCAGCTGCTCTTTCTCTAACTGACCTGTTGCCAGATAATCTAAAAAGAATAGCGGTTCTGCGCCAGATGTCAGCACATCGTTGACGCACATGGCTACCAAATCAATTCCAACGCTGTTGTGACAGTTGAGAGTATGAGCGATTTTTAACTTAGTACCTACACCATCAGTTCCAGAAACCAAAACAGGTTCCTTATAACCACTTGGTAGTTGAAAGCAGCCACTAAAGCCACCCAGTCCACCAATAACTTCTGGTCTAAAAGTGCTGTGAACCAAATTACGAATTTGATTTACAAACTCTCGTCCAGCCTCAACGTCCACTCCTGCATCTTTGTAATCCATCAGTTAAAACATCGCGATCAATTGAAGTAGCTAAAGTTTACAGTCAATCGTCCAAAATGAGTCCAATATTTTTTACCAATGACTGATAACTTCAAAATACCTGATCTTCTATACCGCGCCACCATTCCCCCAAGTTCATCATATCTTGGTGAATGTCTGCTAACTGATGAAAATACTCATTGTCTGAAAGTGTCGCTCGACGTTCTTGAAGTTTCTTGAGTCGCAATTGCACCAATAGCCAAGGTTTGCTGATACTATCAGTTGCTTCCATGTATTGCGCTAGTTCAGTACTATTCATATGCCTTTTAAAATTGTAAATTTTTGATGAGGTTTTCTAAAAAACAGCTAGGAACTTGGTTCCTGGCTCATAGCTTAAGTCTACTCAAGTAGACTAAAAACCAAGTTACCTAAAGAATTTAGTCCTATGCGCGATGACTTGAGCTATTAGCCTAGGGTTTTAAACCCTAGGCGGTTGTTGAGACTGATGCAAGATCTCAGTTAAAACAAACTCAAGCTATGCAAGAGAAACTTATTGGCAGACGAGTATTGCCTGCTTATTTACCTGCTTTGGCGTACTGTTCGCCCACAAAGTCCCAGTTAATCAGCTCGTTTAGGAAAGTTTCCAGGTAATCTGGACGACGATTTTGGTAATCCAGATAGTAGGCGTGTTCCCAAACATCAGCGGTTAACAAAGGAGTTTGACCGTTGGTGATCGGGTTAGCAGCGTTTGGTGTTTTCACAACCTTCAGTCCACCGTTATCCACCACCAGCCAAGCGTAACCACTGCCAAACTGGGTTGCACCAGCTTCTTTGAATTGTTTTTTGAATTCATCTAAGCTACCAAAGCTGGCATTGATTTTTTCAGCGAGTTCCCCACTGGGTTTACCAGCGCCTTTTTTCAAGCCGTTCCAGTAGAAGGTGTGATTCCACACCTGCGCCGCATTGTTGAAGATACCAGTTTTCGATGAATCATTGGCAGTTGCCAAAATGATTTCTTCCAATGACTTAGTGGCAAGTTCTGTACCTTGAACAAGTTTGTTGAGGTTATCAACGTAAGTCTTGTGGTGTTTGTCGTGATGGAACTTTAGAGTGTCACTTGAAATCAATGGAGACAGAGCGTCGTAATCGTATGGTAATGGGGGAAGTTCAAATGTCATTGTGTGAATCCTCTCTTAAGGGTTTTTCAGTTTAGAGCTTATGAGGTAGCTCTGGAAAAACATACTTGTGCTTAGCAGTTCTCAGAGCTTAGCACTCTGTGATAAAACTTAAACAGTTTGATTCTACTAATAAATGTGGCACCAATAGCCTCATGCATAAGTAGGATATGTTCGAGATTGCGAATCACCCCCAGGAACAGTCAACGTTACCTAATGACTGGAAGCTTCTAAAAAGTGACGTTAGAATCACAAACAAGGTTTGAATCAGAAAGATAACAACTATGAAGACTGCTGAAAAATTGGCTGCGGGTTGGCTACTGACACTCGGATTCATGTTTTTGTCGCTATCAGCCTCTGCTGTAATGCAGAAAAATGCTATGGAGAGGCCTATCGAACCAAGTCTAAGACCGGTTGTCGCTCTTGATGATTTTCCTAATGACGCTGCCGTTAATGTACTTGATAATACTGCTTTAAATGGTCTAATTTTCGGCGTTCCTACCTCAGTATTAGGAGTATGGTTAGCATTGGGCGTATATCGTAAAAGTCGGGATGAAACGAAGGCGATTAAGGCACAGACAAATGACCAGCTGCAATCCACCTTCTATCGTATGATTCAAGAAAATAATGGACGTATTACTCTTGTGGGTTTTGCAATGCAGTTACAATTGCCACCAGCAACTGCAAAGCAATATTTAGACGAGCAAGCTAAAGTATTTAATGCTAATTTTAAAGTAAACGAAGAAGGGGGAGTCTCTTACCATTTTGATGTTTAAAGAACAAACTGGCTCAAGAGTGTAACTCATGGCACGAATTTTTTTGAGTTTAGCAGCGATCTTAGCTGGTTTATCAGTCGCAGCAGGTGCATTTGGTTCCCATGCATTGCGAGAGAAAATCAGCGATCGCTCCCTAGAAATTTTTGAAGTCGGCGCTCGTTATCAGATGTATCATGCCTTAGCACTGTTGGTGGTGGCACTACTCCTCAGTCGCATCGAGTCACCTCCAGCTACTATGATCGCAAGCGGATGGCTGTTTATCATTGGTATCGTCATCTTTTCAGGGAGCTTATATGCTTTGAGCTTAAGCGGTGTTAAATCTTTAGGAGCGATCGCTCCATTGGGAGGAGCGGCGTTTCTTGCAGGTTGGGGCGCTTTAGCTTTTGCTGCTTGGAGTTTGAAGTAATCAAAGGTTCGCCGATTTTTTTTGAGAGTTAGGAAAATCGATAAATCTAGTTTTCATCAGGGTTTGAGATATGCGACGTCATATTACTCTTGAGGCAATACCTTGGTTTAGAACTTAATAGCTTCTTCAACGCTGTCCTGCTCATTCTTTCGTTCCGTACTTTTTCTCAGTCCCTAGAAAATGAGCGATCGCTGACTTAAATCTATACTCAAACAAAAAACGAAACGTTCCTCAGCGTTTCGTTTTTTGTCAATCTGGGTGTTCGGTAGTCGGTCAATTCAATAGACTTCGTGGCAGTTGTTGGGAACAGGGAACGCTTAACAGGTGAGACCAGCCCCCGTCTTGGCGGTCTCCGTCACGTTAGCGTAGCGTCTCCGCAGGAGATTGGGGGACTGGCGAACCCGAAGGGGAACAGAACCTCATAAAATCTCACTTTTGCAAGAGGTCTAATCTTTAGAAGTAGACCGACTGGAAAGAACCCAGATCAGTCAAGATTAACTAGTTTTGTTTCAAAGTTTATCGTAAAGGTCGTCCCGTCCCAGCTTAAAGGGCGCAGCACAAGGCTCGGGTCGGTTTTTTTATGTTTACTCCTTGACTGTGACACCAAAGTATGAGTGCAAGTTAATGTTAATTTATGTAAACTAAAGTAGTGGGGAATACAATTTTTGTAGTCTGAGGAGGAAGACGGTGATTATAGCAGGAATTCATCTACCATTGCTGAGATTCTCACGCTCAAAACTTAATCTCTTCTACACAAGCAAATATCCTAATTATGTGCCGATTACTTGGTTACCTCGGTTCACCTGTTTCTTTGGAAACTCTGTTGTACAAGCCTGAATACTCGCTTATCGTTCAAAGCGATCAACCCCGTGAAATGCTATCTGAGGAGGTGAATGTTGATGGCTTTGGTGTTGGTTGGTATGATTCTCAAAAAGAAACTGAACCATTTACTTACAAAAGTACACTGCCGATTCGGAATGAAATTAATCTGCCAAACCTCAGTCGTTACGTTCAGTCAGGGTGTGTGCTAGCTTATGTTCGCAGCGTTACATCTGGTCAAGTACTCGATTTAAGTAACTGTCAACCCTATGACTACCAGAGTCTGCTTTTCATTCATAATGGTGCAATTGACAACTTTCGGCAGACACTCTACAGACCTATACGCAAGGTGTTAAGCGATGAAATTTACCAATGGATAGAAGGAACGACAGATTCAGAACATATTTTTGCTTTGCTGTTAAACCACTGGCAAGCTAACCCTGGTAAAAGCCTAGAGCAGGCTTTACATGTAACGTTGCTTGAGCTTCAACAGTTAGCGCAAAATTATCAAACCAATATTTCAGCTAATGTAGTCATCAGTGACGGACATCGCCTCATTGCTTCGCGCTTTAGCACAAAATCACCTGCTCCTTCGCTGTACACGATAGCTGATGATCCAAATTCCCCTAAATCTGTAATCATTGCGTCAGAACCAATGTTTGCAGGAAATTGGATTTCATGCCCTGAGAATAGCATCATCAGTGTGGGACAAGACTGTGATATCAGAATTGAGCACATCTAATAGCGCTGTTGCGATCGTTAAAAGTGAGGCAGCGCCAGGGTGAACCAGCGCGGGGCTGGCGCAGCAACGCATTGGCTCCCCATGTTAGCAAAGCGACGAGCCGTAGGCTGCGACGAGCGTTCCGCGTAAGCGCAAAGCGCACGCCGAAGGCGAACGCGTAAGCGTGTCCCTTAGGGACTTACGCTTTGCGTGCCTGTTAGGCACAGCCGTGGCGTTAGCCATCGGGCATAAGTGTAAAAAAGCTTACATCATAAGCTTTTTGTTAATTTGAAATGGTGAACCAGCGCTGCAGGAGGGTTTCCCGACCTAGGCGACTGGTGAACCCGAAGGGTAGCTTTATCAGTTATCAGTTACCAGTTACCAGTGATCAATTGTTCCTTGTTCACTGTTCACTGTTCACTGTTCACTGTTCACTGTTTAAATTGGTGCGCCCGACGTACTAGTAGCTTGACTTTAGCAGTCGCAACCCAACATCAGTCTCCAGCATTTCCAACCCTTATTAATGAAATGCTGTACTAAACCACCTCACGTTTTAAGATTTACTTATCTTATGACTTGTAACCCTCAACTTGGGTTACTATGCCGTAAAAACCTACTGCAGCCTTCAAATGAGAGTCGCTCAATTTTTTGGTCGTATAAAGTTATTAGCTGCTGCACTCATCCTGCTAACTATTTTTGGATGTACGTCAACATTAAAAAAGCAAACACCGACACCAACGCAGTCACCAACGCAGTCACCAACATTACAGAAGCCACGACGACCGACACTCAAGGTTACAACAACTACCAAAGGCTCAACCAGTATACATCTGGCCTTGGGGAATCCCAGTGGTGCTGTAGCAAGTGTTGCCAATCCCGATAATTATCTGTTGATTAAGCCCCAGTATGCATTATCTTACAACCGCAGCAAAGGAATTGCCAACTGGGCATCCTGGGAACTTAATAAATCATGGTTGGGAACGACAGACCGTCAAGATAACTTTCGTCCTGATGATGCATTGCCGAAAGGATGGCAACAGGTCACTTCCAGTGATTACAGTGGTTCTGGCTACGATAGAGGTCATCTTGTGCCGTCAGCTGATCGCACCAAGTCTGATGAAGATAACTCTGCCACCTTTTTAATGACCAACATGTTGCCAGAAACGCCAGACAATAATCGACGCACCTGGGAAGGTTTGGAAAGCTATTGTCGAGATCTGGTAAAACAAGGCAAAGAACTTTATATTATTGCCGGACCCTACGGACGCCAAAAGCAACTTCTCAAAGGTAAGGTAGTAATTCCTCAGACAACCTGGAAAGTTGTTTTCGTATTAGACCGCCCTGGTACTGGTGTTAGTGGTGTTACTCAAAACACTCGTGCCATTGCTGTTAATGTACCTAATAAACAGGGAATTAACCCAGACTGGAGAACTTATAGAGTTAGTGTTAAGAAAATAGAAGGATTAACAGGTTATAACTTTCTTTCTAATGTTCCTACAGTTGTCCAGGATGTGATTGAGAAAAAAATCGATACAGATTCTAATATTTCACAGCAATCTAGTCCAAAAAGTGCACCTGTACTGCTAAATTCTAGAAAATCAACGGAAAAAACTACGAAAAAGACTACAACAGCTACAAAACAAACTCGTGATTGCAGTCCAGATTCCCCCATCCGTGATAAGTTGGGAGTTTGTAAAAAACCGGTGAAAAAATAGGCGATTTTACCCGTACTAACTCGTTCAGCTTTATTATGTTCTGATGCCTCAAAGTTACATAATAGACTGCAATTTAGTATGACCGAAACAATTTTAGATTTTAAATTTTAGATTTTAAATTGGGGAGCCAATACTGAAGCGCGTAGCGTGGCACTTTGTGCCATAGTCCTTGTTTCCAACGCCAGATGCTCTACTTGGGGAGACCCCAAGACCGCACTGGCTCCTCACTTGGTACTTGGCGTTGATTTTCGGTACAAGCTTCGTCCTTCTAGGACGGAATTAATCCAAAATCGTAAATTTAAAAATCTAGGTTTTGTTTCGCTCCGCTCCAAGCTCTGCACTTTTAGGGTGGAGTTAATCCAAAATCTAAAATCCTAAATCCAAAATTGATTGACATCACAAATTCTTTTCTTATGAAAGCATTAGTTAAATCTATCACAAACAAATGAACAGGGCACCTCTTTAGACGAAAGCGCGAATCGTGTCTTTATCATTAAACTCAAGAGAATCGTAGTTGAAGTGGGCAAAACCCAGCTCCTCCCCGAACTCCCCGTAAATCTCCAACCAGCCATCATCACCATCAGTCGTTACATGAACCGCATAAGTTAATGTGTTATTGATGACCATTTTATACAACCTGACTGAACCATAGTCGGCTTTTTCCACATTCTCGTAGTAGAAGTTGTAAGAAGACTGCACGCTCTCTGGTGCAGTTGCTTTATCAGTATTCTCTCCGAGAGTCTTCACGAATTCTCTGCCTTCAGAGTCTTGTTCTACGGCTTGCTTTAGTGCGTCAATGTAAAATTTTTGGGCTTGTTCGGGGGTAAGCTTATCTGTGGTTTCTTTAACTTGACTGACTACATTGCCTTGTTGGTCATAAGCCCAAGTTGATACCTGATTACCTTGGGCATCATAGAGTTTTGCCGAATCTCCTTTATCATTACAAATAAAGCTTTCAATACCGAAGCTGAAGCCCCCCGACTCTGGGTGAACCGAATTGGTATAAACTCGGAAACTCTGAGCGGACTGTAACATAGTACCGCTAGGAAAAAGAAACTCTTTAGTGTTGGTAGCTAAAGTAACTTTCCAGCCTGATATATCTGTCAACGTTGAACCCTGATTGGTAATCTCAATGTATTGATCAGCCTGAGTTGTATTGACTTGACCCTGACAAATAAGATTTGTGATCACAACGTTGCACACGATGATTTTCTCCTTGACTATCCAAGAAATAATCGTAATTATATCTGGGTTGCTAACTATTGGAGATATTGCAGCAAATCGTATACAGCCTTCCTAAATAGGATGTGAACACCCTCCTCGCCTTCTCTTTCTTTTCTTTGCGACGCCAGTCGCCTCAAGTCGGGAAACCCGCCCAGGCGAAAGCGGCTCCTCTTTGCGCCCTTTGCGGTACCCTGCGGGAAGCCGCTCCGCGTCTACGTTTTTTTGTTCACGACTTATCTAGGATTGCTGTATCTGAGTTAATTAGCGCTTTGCAAAGCACAAGACTATTGCGACGTGTGGTGTATGTAGCTAATTGATATAACTCCAAGCAACGTAGTTCAAACAGTAAAATTCCTCACCATAAAGAGGAGATGCGGGTGCGAATCCGGTCGTTGCTATCAGATTGTAAAGTTCTATTAACTGCCAGAAAATAAACAGTATTTATACTGAACTCATGTCGTTAGTACGATGATAATAATATATGAGTTGTGTAAAATTTAGCATATTACCGACAGTATGAACTGCGAAATTCTCAACACCGCAGCGGAAATCTTCGAGGCTTTCAACGCTTGCAAGAATCCAGGGGAAGAGATTGATCTATTTGAGTGTTTGGCAACTCGCCCTGAGGCACCCCTAGTAGCATTTGTAGAGATACTGCAAAAAATCAAACCAGAGCCTATTTTGGCACTTACATTACAGGCGTTTGGCAAGATTACTGATGCTGATGTAAAGCTGCGGTTGAAGCAAAGTGATGATTTGCTGATCATGCTGAGTGAACAGGCGCGTTCTGGTTCGACTGACTTGATTCGCTGGGCTGCAGCGACGACGATTGATAAATTGGGATTTGATTGTATCGCAGTGTCTGTGCATTTTTCTGAGGAACCCCGAAGTATTGCTGAGAAGATAATGCAGTCTAAGATTAAAAGATTTGCTGACCAAAATCTTATAGAAAGTCATGATTATGATGAGTTTTTACGTTTCTGGACTTATGGATATTGGTACAAACTTAAGGAATTGACTCTAGATTATGAATTTTGGACATTGAAGAAGGAATGGGAGTCTAAAAGAGAAAGAGGATGGCAAGATTCACATGATTCTCAAGAGATTCAGCGTCTCAATAAATTTTCAGTTTGTTGGGAGGTGATGAATGCTCTTAGTTTGAGAGGATTAAATCAGGTGAACTTGGCACTAATAAAAGCTGAAGACTATGGAGAAAATGCTTCAGATATTGACGAAAATGAGGTATTTGAAGGCATTGCCCAAGTTTTGTCAGCTTATCAATTGACTGAATTTAGTAGTGACAGTGATTTGCAAGTTTTAATGGAGACTCAATTTCACTGTCTGGAAAGTAATAATAAAACAACTCGCTTACTTGCGGCTAGAAAAATTCTGAATTTGGAAAATACTTGTTTAGATAAAGTTAGAGATGAACGACTACACATTTTCCATTCCACTGAAGCCTTTATGGAAATAGAAACATGCGAGTTAAATTATAAAACTACCTATCATCAATTAGAAAACTTGTCCGAGAATATAGATTGGTTAGAAAAACAACTTAAGCGAAAAAAAGTACTTAGTGATATTTCTCAGATGAAGTTGGTAGTTTTAGACGAAATGAGCAAGAGAAAAAGTAAATTTGCTGTAGCTAAACTTTCCTGTGAACGTTTACGAGAAAGTACCCATACGGAAATTGATAAATGTTTAAAAAAAATTCACGCAATCAGTACAGAAATTTATGAGAAAGTATTTGAGGAAGTACAACTTGGTCAACTGCCTGATATTAGTGTTGATCATGAACACGCACTTATCTTATTTGAAGATTATAAAAATCTATTGGCAGAAAAGTTATCAATAGCCTCTTCTGTTCATAAACAAGTATTGACGTTTTATTCTCAATTAGAAAAATGTCAAAATCATCATGAAACAATTCAAAACAATTTAACGTTAATAAAATCCATCAATTATAGAGTTTATGGATATTTAGCTTTAAAAGACGACTTAATTGAAATTAAATTGCCAAGTCGTATCAGTTATCAAAACTATACACAATTGAGTTTACTTGAGCAATATTCGACTTACTTAACAAATAAGTTAAATCAACTTAGAGATGAAGTAGTGTGTCGTTATGAAAGAATAATTCCAAGTCAATTATCACCTCTTGATACAGAATTAAAAAAAGCAAAGATAAAAATGGAGGCAGCTAAGAATCTCGCTGATAAGATTAATAATTTTTCTAAGATATTATGCCTCTATCTAATTTCTCTTCTTCTGCTACCGTGGACGCTAATCATGATGATTCCAGTTGGGTTACTTATAGGTATTGTGAAGATATTTTTTGGTGAGGCAGGAGAGAACATAACTCGTATTTTAGGTTTGATCGCTGCTCCTGGTATGTTAATTTATCTGGGAATTGAAAAAATTATATATAAACTCATTCAACAGTATGAAAAAAGATTAGAGTATCAAAGGATATTAAGATATGAAAAACTCGAAAGTTTGAAAGATGAGGAAAGACAAATACTACATTTATTATCTATTTGAATTCCCAAGTCTTCGCTGTGGCGAAGGCAACGAAGCTGCCCTATTGCCCAAAGTCGCAGAGCGACTTTGCCTCAAAGCCCTCTCCTCTCTATATGTGCGACCAGAGAATAAACAGGACACGGAAATTTTAATGGCTGGCTGCCAAAATGATATAATCGATGTGCTTATACAAGACGTAAAAACCAACTTCAGGATCTGAAAAAAGTAGACGCCCTTCTCACGAATAGACGTGGTCAAGGAAATATAACTCCGTGCTTGTCGTAAAATGGGGCTATGCAGAAAGGATGTCTGACAAGTGCTATGGACGCAATTTATATTCCGCAGCTTACAAAAGCGCCGCAAGCAACAGAGGAAATTCAAGTCAAAGAGTTTCTACCTGGTTTAGAAACTCTGACACCAGTTCGAGGTCGCATCCGCGTCCAGCATCATGGAAATTACTTAGAAGTCTTTTCTCAAGCAGAAACAATCATCACTTGTACCTGTAGTCGATGCTTGCAAAACTACAATCATCGTTTAACCATTGATACAAAAGAAATCATTTGGTTAGATGAAGCAGCAAACGTTGATGATCTGCCACTAGAACGCGAAATTGCTTTTGATGATTTAGTAGAAACTTTATCACCCCAAGGGTATTTTGATCCCGGTACATGGCTATATGAGCACATATGCTTAGAATTGCCTCGGCGACAGTTGTGTGATGCCAATTGTTTGGGCATTCAACCAAGCGCCCAGAGTAAATCTGATAAGCGTGTTGACAGGCGTTGGGCTTCTTTGGAAGGTTTGAAAAAGGAATTTCCGGGAGCGTAGTTTGATAGGTTTGTAGTGGGCGCTTTAGCCTGAAAGCGTCTACTGCAAATTAGGAACATTTCATTGCTCATTTTCGCAAACTATAGAATTCCTATTTGATTTTTGAACAGAACTCCGTACAGTTTTTGTTAACGGTTAAGAGTTAAGCGTTCCCTGTTAAGCGTTCCCTGTTCCTTAGCTCAACTAGTAACTTTATAAACCAAACCGGATTCCTATATTAAGTTTCATGTAAGTGTAATAATTTTTTCACTTATTTATTCTGTTGTTTCGCATTCCTGACTGGTCTAAACTCCAGAACCGAGTTGTCGCAGAAATTGTTCAGAGCGATCGCGCGGAGCGCAGACGCCAAAGGCGTATCGCTTTGAGAATTTTCGCTCTGAAAAATTTAAGATGTAATATGATAGATGGCAGCACAGTCACGCTTGCCAGACGATGCTCTGCTGCCTCAACCCCGATTGCCCGCAACCTCAAAATCCTGAACAGATAATCCATTGCCAGAGTTGTGGCGCGCTACTCATACCGCTTTTGAGAGGTCACTATCGTATAACTCAGGTGCTTTCAGATGAAGGTGGGTTTGGTAGAACCTACTTGGCAAAAGACGTAGATAAGCTCAATGAACGCTGTGTCGTCAAGCAACTAGCACCAAAAGTCCAGGGGACGTGGGCTTTGAAGAAGGCGATTGAGTCATTCCAACAAGAGGCGCAGCGATTGCAAGAACTAGGAAAAAATTCCCAGATTCCTACCTTGTTGGCTTACTTTGAGGAAGATAACTATCTGTATTTAGTCCAAGAGTTTATTGATGGGCAAACTTTGCTCAAAGAGTTGCGACAACAGGGAATATATCATGAAGCACAAATTCGGCAAGGTTTACTGGATTTGCTGCCCGTTCTAAAGTTTATTCATGAGCGTGGGGTGATTCACCGGGATATTAAGCCACAAAATATTATGCGCCGTCAAAGTGATGGCAAGTTAGTACTAATTGATTTTGGTGCCTCGAAGCAACTAAGCGCAACAGTACGGACTAAACCGGGGACGACTATTGGTACACGTGGGTATAGTCCTCTCGAACAATTGCAGGATGGTGAAGCTCACCCAGCAAGCGATTTATTTAGCTTAGGGGCTACGTGTTTTCATTTAATGTCTGGTGTTTCACCAGGTAGTCTTTGGGCAGAAAATGGCTATAGCTGGGTTGTTTCTTGGCAGCAATATTTGAAATGTTCGATAAGTGCAGATTTAGCTAAAGTTTTCGATAAGCTTCTCAAAAAAGACATTAATGAGCGTTATCAGTCTGCGGATGAAGTCCTCAAAGACTTAGAACCTCAGCCATCATCCCCGCAGCCACCTAGACTGAAAAACAGACTTTTAGCGGGTGCTGGCATTGTGTTGTTAGGATTTGGGGGATTTTGTTACATAAACAATTTCCAGATCTTAAACCTGATAGCGGAAAACAATTTCTTGATGAAAACCCTCAATGGGCATTCCAATTTGGTAACTTCTGTTGCTGTTAGTTCGATCCCCTCTGACTCCCCGCTTTATAAGGGGGGACTGGGGGGGATTGTTGCCAGCGGTAGTTTTGACACAACCGTCAAACTCTGGAATTTGTCAACTAGAAAGGAAATTTTCACACTTGAGGGCAATGCTGGTTCAGTTTATTCCGTCGCTACCAGTCCGGATGGTCGTACTGTAGCCAGTGGCAATGGTGACAAAACTATTAAACTATGGAATCTCTTCACTGGACGAGAAATTTATACCCTCTATGGACATTCGAGTTCGGTTGAATCCGTTGCCATTAGTCCGGATAGCAAGATGCTTGCAAGTGGCAGTTTTGACGGTAGCATCAAACTATGGGATCTGCCATCCGGAAGGGAAATTGCTACCCTAAAGGAACATTCTGGTGCAGTGAAATCTGTTGCCTTTAGTCCGGATGGACAAATTCTTGCCAGTGGCAGTGAAGACTATACTATCAAACTATGGAATTTAAAAAATAAACAGCTGATCAGAACTTTAAAAGGACATTCTCAACCAATTAGATCTGTGGCTATTAGTCCTATTCGTTCTGACTTGCGGAGTTTGGGAGGACGACTCGGAGGGATTCTTGCCAGTAGCAGTGCTGACGACACTATCAAACTGTGGGATTTAGCAACCGGGCAGGAAATCTACACCTTTAAGGGACATTCTTACTCTGTTAATTCTGTTGCCTTTACCTCAGATGGTAAAACCCTGGCAAGTGGTAGTAGTGACCATACCATCAAACTGTGGGATGTGGCAACGAAAAGGGAAATTCTTACCCTCCGGGGACATTCTAAAGAAGTTACTTTCGTTGCCTTTAGTCCCGATGATAACACCCTTGTGAGTGGTTGCACTGACGGGACTATCAATCTTTGGCGGGTGGTTCGGTAATCAGACATCCTTTAGGACAACGCTATAAGGTTTTTTTCCTAATTCTTCTTGTTGAATGCGTCGTTTTTGATTAGCCCCGGCAATTTTTAAAGCAACAGATTGTACTTGATGGTACAGCTTGCGTGGCATTAGCCAGAGAAAATAAGCTGCTGCAAGAGTGATAATTGTACGGTGTGGTTCTTCCAGTAGAATTCGCCAGTGGGTAGAGAGCGATCGCACAGCAAACTCCACAGCTGTTGAACCATCTTCTAAAGTGACTGCTCTTCGGGCTAAATGGCGTAGTTGGTAAGCCATAGCGATTTTTTCCAACTCAGACATTGATGCTGGAGGTACGTAGACGCGTGCTTTTTCCAGCATTGTTTCCCAAGAACTTAACTTTTTCACCAGTTGAGCCGAAAATCCCTGGGAATTTATTCGGTAAAGCGTCAAGGCTTCTGGAATTCCTTCTATAAGCCATTTCGTTTTCATCGCTATCCGCAGCCAAAGTTCCACATCTTCTGAAGGGTGTAGTTGGCGATCATCATCAAAATAAAAGTTTTCTACCACTCCATAAAGATTATCTTGGAATGCAATATCTTCAAAAACCTGACGCCGAATCACGGGTACTGATCCATTTCCAATGGGAGTCCGACAAAGTATATCAAGTGGAGTAATTTCCTTGAGCTTGGTTATCTGATAAATACCCAAAGGCTTCCCTGTTTCATCGATTAAAGAAGAGCGACAAAAACTCACCCCCACTGCTGGTGACTTGTTTAAATGTTCAATATGTTTTTCTAACTTTTCGCTTACCCATAAGTCATCTGCATCTAAAAAAGCCAAATATTCCCCTTGAGCATGACGAATACCAACGTTTCGAGCCGCAGCTACTCCTCGGTTTTCCTGACGGATTATTTTGATTCTATTGTCTGTAAATTGCTGACAAATTTCTATGCTTTTATCCGGAGAACCATCGTCAATGATGAGCAACTCAAAATTTTTATATGTTTGCTCAAGAACTGATTGTATTGTTACTGCTACATATTTCTCAACTTTGTAAACTGGAATGATCACAGAAACTTTTTTCATAGAAGCCCCGAATTCTAATTTTTATGATTATTTGGGAAAACATAACGTGTTGCCCACAATGTAAACAGAGGTAAAAACACAATATGAACTAATAAAACAGATATTGCTACAACAATTATTTGCCAGTGATCTCCTAAATGAACTGATAACACAGATGTATCTACACCAAGAACTTGTAAGTTCACTCCTATCAGGATTGCTATGCTAAATAGGAAAGTGAATACGATATTCCAATATAAATCTAAATGAGGTTTCCCAACTGCTATAAGCAATTGGGATGCTGCGTCTGCAAAGGGTCGTGGAATTGCGGATAAGCAAATGAGAACAACAATGGGGATAGCAGGCTGCCATTTTTTACCGAAAACAATTGGTACATAAATATGAGCTAAACTAGATTGGAGTATGACAAAAGGAATAATGGTGGCGCGAATAGTTTTCAGACTACTAAAATAGGATTTTTTCAATTCAGACAATTCTGAGCGAACTGCACATAGATGAGGCAAAATTGCTGAGTTAATAGCATTAATAATACTTAAACTAATTCCTAATCCGGCGTTAAAACCAAAGAAGTATAACCCTAATTCCTGAATTCCATATTCAGGAACTCCCTGCTTTACAACAAAGCGACCAACTAACAGATAATCTAAGTTATTTCTTAGTGTTCTTAACAAGGAAACCCCTAAAATATTTTTACCAAACTTAAAAATATGACTCCAACTTTTGGTGGTAAATCCTGTGTTGACACGCCAAGACTGTGCTCTGTAGTATATTAAGGTTTCGATAGGCGAAATTAATATTGAAGGCAACACCAACGACCATACACCCATACCTAAGACAGCAAAAATCGCAGTCAGTATACTTCCAGTAAAGTTTTGAACACTATTCGCAATTGCTATTACTTTCAGACGATTTTCTCTTTGTATGAGAGTTTTTTGTATTGTAGATAAAGGCCAAATTAAGTAAGCTAAACCTGAGACAATTATTGGCAAAACCAGATTTGGACTTTTATAAAACCAAGCTATGGGAAAAGCTGCAATAGACTGAATAACAAAAAGACTAAAAAAAACGGCCCAACTTAACCAGTATGCAGAGTTACACAAATCCTCTAGTTCTTCTTCTTCAGCTTGAATTATTTTTGCACTTATACCTATGTCAGCAAACGTGAGTGAAAACTCACGCACTGTCATGATAATCGCACCCAAACCATAGTCATGGCGATTTAAATACCGAGCAATGATCACAACTAATCCCAAGCGCAAGACTCTGTAGATAATCTCTGAAATACTCAGCCAGCCAACATTTCGGATGAATTGACCTGAGAATTTTTTCTTGATAATGTTTATCACAGGATGAATTGATCTCATTACTATCTTTGGGACAACTAACGAGTGACAAAAATATCACTGTCTATTACTAGCTACCGTTCAATGGTATCAGCTACTATGCCCAAGACTGGAACCTGACCAGTTTTTAATTCTTCCAGGGCTTGGTGTAAAGAAGGACGAACTGTTTTACCTAGTCCTGCAACCATCAAAATTCCATCAACACGATTTGCTAAGATGCTTGTGTCTAAAAGTCCCATAATGTGTGGTGCGTCATACACAACTAAATCATAGTTTGCATGGGCTTCCTTCACGAAATTCTCCATTCTTTGAGATGAAAATAGCTTTGTGGGATTTTGCGGTGCATCACCAGCCGTGATCACAAAAAGATTTTCTTCTCTGGGTGCTTGTCCAACGACATCATTAAAATCTATACCTAGAAAAAGTATCTCGCTAAGTCCTTTGATGTTAACTAAACCTAATGCATGATGAACTTGAGGATGACGTAAATTAGCATCTACTAATAGTACTTTTTGACCTGCTTGAGCTGCTATCTTTGCTAAATTCAGTGCTACTGTGGATTTGCCATCGCCACTTGTCGCTGATGTCACGACTATTGAGTGGATAGAAGCTTGTGATTTGAGAGAGTTTATTTTGTTAAAAAGAGAGCAGAAAGCTTCGGTAAAAGAAGTTGTTTGATACTCCTGAGTCTTTGCTTTTACCTGTGGTACAAATTGATGTTTTCCTTTTTGATTTGCATAGGCTAGTTCTTTATCTCTGACAGAAGTCGGGTGTCTTAATTCTTTGTGGAAAGGAACGACCGCAAAAACTGGTAGTTTAGTTGTACGTTTGATTTCCTCAGGATCGCGAAAGACATTTTGCGAATTCTCCAAAAGCAAAGCAGCCAAAGTTCCCAATAGTAAACCTCCAACAGCTCCTAAGGCAATGTTACGCTCACCATTGAGTCCTACTGGTACGAGATGACCTTTTTTATCACGAGGGAGTGTTGGAGGCGTAATAATTTCCCAAGGAATATCCTGTTGAGCAGCATCTACCCGTAGTGCTTCTTGCTTAGCTAAAATCTGGTTGAGGGTGTCAGTAGAAACTTGCAATTCCCTTTGCAAATTGGCGTACCGACGTGAAAGGGCAGGATATTGCTGAATTTGTTGATTCAACTCGGCTGTTGCTTTATTGTTCGCTTGGAGGCTACTTTCTAGTGTCTGAATTTGGTTAGCGCTATCAGCTAGTTGTTTGATCAGGTCACGCCGAATCGAGTTTTGATAAACTCTTACTTGGGAGTTATCCCTCCCCCCATTCCTGCCTAATGCCAGTTTTGCTTCTTGCTGTACTAAAGGTAGGAGTTTGCGTTGCTGTTCGCGCAAACTCCGCATGACTGGGTTGTTCTCTGTGAGGCGGGTTGAGTCTGTGGCAATTTTTGTTTCTACCTCTTGCAGACGAGTCAGGACTTGCTGATATTGAGGTGATTCACTCAACGCTGATGAAGCGATCGCTGTATTTTCGGACATTTGCAACTGCTTTTGCAAAGAAGCAGAAAGTGAGCGAGTCTCAGCTAAGCTTCTTTCAGTTTCTATGCGCTGTGTTTTAAGTTCATCAGCTCTGTTGAGCAATTGTTGCCCCTGAAGTTCCGGGTTGAGCATATTGTACTTCTTTTGAAACACTTGCATTTGTCCTTGAAGTGTATTCACCCGGAGTTGTATTTTAGGAATCTGCTGTTCAACGAATTTTATTCCCTGACGTAAGTTGGTCTGCTGTTGTTCTTTACTATAGTTTTGGTATGCTTGTGATACCTCCTCTAAAACAGACTGAACTTTTTGCGGGTTGGATTCTCGATAGCGAACCTCCACAACTCTTGATAGGTCTTTGCCTTTACCAATCCGACTAATATGTAACGTGCCAACCCGTTCAGGAGACACCTTACCAGACGCATCACTCGCAGCAAGTTGATCGTAGGTAATGTCTGGGTAGCGATTTTTCAGGTCTTTCACAACTGGATCTATCAGCTTTTGACTTTTCAAAACCTCCATTAAAGCCTGATAATCCATTTCGGTTTTATTCTGTTTGGTGATTTCGTTGATATTTTGCTTTAAAGTTTCCGATAGTAAAAGCAGTAACTCACTATCAGCGCTTTTTAATGGTTCAACTAATATCTGAAACTTACCTTCATATTTTGGAGATCGAGTTGCTGTCCACGCAATAGCCACTGTAGTCACAATCACTGTCGCACTAGCAATCAAACCTAAGCGACGACGCAATGTAGGGAAAATTTGATTTTGACCCGTATTTTCTTCTTCACCTTCTGATCTTCTCCAAGATAAATACGGCTCTTTCAGTACAGTATTAGAATTTCTCAAGTACTGCAAGCTTTGTTCCTTAGTTGGCATTGGTTTTCCCATTCAATTATATTGAATACACGATTTTGTCAATCTATATTTTTAGATACTGAATTCTAGCCAACTTGCCAGAAAGACAAATGGGATAACTGTTTGGAATGGTGTTGCATTTACAACAACCAATGCTAGCGTGAGTGCGGTACGGCTAACATCCAACAAGGTGATGCGGTTACAGACTCTGCACTTATTAGTTTTTTTTGTGCAAAGTGCTCCCTGATCTTAAGGATAAATCATACCAGATTTTTGCTAGTTTCAGTATCCTCTAACATACCCTCCTACGTATATATTATTATATATTATGCTCTTCTTTACATAAAATTCATAAAAAACGTTTTATCAATAAAGATAAAGTAAAGTCGAAAGTTCAGATTGAATCAAAAATGACTTCTTTGGACATAATTATACGAAAGTTGAATGGGATAATTTTTATACGATAAATGTATTTAAGACCTTTCTTCAAATTAAGCATCACTTTTTTTGTTCAAGAAATTTTCTTGAGACGGCTAACAAATTATTGCAAAGAGAGTAGCCATGCACAGATTATCAAGGCTAGCCGAAAAGGTATTTGTTGTATTGACTCTGTTTTTTTCAACAACTGCCTTGATACCTATTCTTATAGAAAAAGAAGATTCTGTAGATGCGAGCCAAGATCCATACACTCCAATCCTTTTTATGGGAATCTATATCGTGACTCTGTTGTTGGTTATGAAAAACTGGAAAAGTTTTTTGTACGTTGCACAGAGGGACATTTGGATCTGGTTACTGGTAGGAATTGCATTAGCATCCGTCTTGTGGACAGTAGCACCAGATATTACCCCACGTCGTAGCGTACTTCTTTTGGGGACAACTGGATTCGGAGTATACTTAGCTACGCGTTACACCATGAGGGAGCAACTAGAATTATTAGCTTGGATGTTCGGGTTAATAATATTACTAAGCTTTGTGTTTGCTATAGCACTCCCATCTTATGGTTTGATGACCTTTCAGGAAAAAGGTATTCATGCGGGAGCTTGGCGAGGTGTCATAACGCACAAAAACACCTTGGGTCGTTTGATGAATGTCAGCACCATAGTCTTTCTCTTACTCTGTCTTGACAACTCGCTTTCTCAACAGAAATATAAATGGCTTTCGTGGCTTGGTTTTGTTTTATCAGTGGTTTTAATCATTCTTTCAACCTCAAAAACAGCCTTGATTGTTCTTCTGACTTTGATAATTATCTTGCCACTATATAAGGCTTTGCGAGGAAATTATAATCAAGTAGTCCCTTTAGTAATTGCTGTGATTCTTGTGGTAGGAACTACAGCGACTTTGCTATTAGATAATTTACCAATTATAGCGACTGCATTGGGTAAGGATTTGACACTCACAGGACGCACAGATATTTGGGGAGTAATGCTTGAGCTAATTTGGGAACGCCCTTTATTAGGCTACGGTTTTAATGCTGTTTGGCAAAACTGGGATAATGATGTGACAGCCTACCTTTGGCGCACCTTGGAATGGGAATCTCCTTATGGTCACAATGGCTTTATGGATTTATTGGCAGAATTGGGGATACTAGGGTTAATCGTTTTTTGCATAAGCTATGTAACCACTTGTATAAAAGGAGTTATGTGGTTACGGGCTACTAAAATGGTAGAGGGTTTATGGCCTTTAATGTATCTGACGTTTTTATTTATATCCAACGTCACAGAAAGCACTCTTGTCGCAAGTAACAGTATCTTTTGGATATTATACATATCAGTAATTTTTTCAACGGCTGTGGAGTTTGAACAAGCGAAAAAATACAGCTATTATCTCAATATGATGGCAGACGAAGAAGGAAGAATAAATTGAGAACCTATTAAAATTATGAAGATTACTTTAATATGTCACGACATTGTCTACCCTCCGAATCGTGGTGCGCGAGTAGAGATGTGGCGAAGGATAAAAGCCTTCTCTAATATTGGTGTAGAGTTACAACTCATATCCTGGATAAATGAACCGTTACAACCTGAGGAAATAGCTGAAATAAAGAAATATGTAAAAGAAATTTATCTCATACCGTTTCAACGTACATTAGGCTCTATTGCTCGTAGGGCAATTGACTTATTACATTATCCTTTAGAAGTGACTTCTCGGATTGTTAAGGGAAAAGAGTTAACGACTCTGCTTTCTAGTGTCCGTCTTTTTCAACCTGATGTTATCTGGTTGGATGGAATTCACGGTGGGGAAATCGCAGCTAAGTTAAGCAAAAACTTGAATGTCCCCCTCATCACTCGCTCTCACAATATAGAGTATTTATATTACCGTCGGTTACTTGCATCTACAACAGACTTTACAAGTAAGCTCAAAAGATATTTGTCAGTCTCTCACTTGGAAAGTTTTGAAAAAGACTTACTGAAAAAGAGTGCTTTGTTCTACGATATCTCTGTAGATGACTTCAAATTTTGGCAAAGTCAAGGCTTTAAGAATGGGCGCTACTTACCGCCTATTGTTGAGTTTCCTAAAGATAATTATTCAGAACAAGCCCGTGATGAAACCAGCGCCAATCTTATGTATGACGTTGTGTTTCTAGGTAACCTAAAGGTTGACAACAACGTAGCTGGTATAGTCTGGTTTATAACGCAGGTTTTTCCGATTATACGCTCTGCATTACCCACTGTTAAAGTCCTAATAGCTGGTTCCAATCCTGTAAATAAAATCAAGCAACTATGTGAAGAACAGCAAGGTATCTATCTGAGCATCAATCCACCATCCTCTACAGCAGTTTATCAGTCGGGGCGTGTTCTGATTAATCCGGTTTTAACGGGTAGCGGGGTGAGTATAAAGTCCATAGAAATGCTTGTCTCTGGTAGATCTATTGTTTCTACACCTCAGGGAATAGCTGGTTTGCCAGAAGAGGTGAGAAAACTTTTTCAAATAGCTGTTGATGCTCAATCTTTCGCTGAAGAAATAGTAAAATTGTTATCAACTCCTCAAAAGGTTAATGTTGATCAAGAATTGCTTGAGTCACTGTTCGGTTCTCAAGTCGTTGAAGGTGTTGTGTCGGATATAAAGTCTTTACTGTGATTTGAGATAAATGCAGGGAATTCCAAGTAAATGAAGATAATTTTGCTTAACAACTACAGCATGACTTTCGAATGGGAACAGTGGAAAAAAGAGAATTATCAATACCCTACTCATCATCTTTGGGGAGCTACAACACTACCTAGATATGGGATTAATGTTGATATACTACCTTATGAAAAATATTCTTTTTTGAAAAGAGTTAGTGAAAAAATCAAAGTATTAGGAGACTTAGATCAGGAAATTAGATTACTTTTCGGAAAATATGATTATGATATTATTTACTCGGCAAATCAAGGTTCTACATACCTACTTGCTATTTTACGAGCTATAGGTATTTTAAGAAAACCAGTGGTTACCATTCAACATCAATCATTTAAAAAGAATATCTGGAGCATATTATTTATAAAATTGATTTTATCTGGGTACGATAGACTTTTTTGCTTGAGCAGTGGACTAAAAGAGCACTTGATAAAGGAGTTTAATTTACCAGAAGAGAAAGTTTATTTATTAGAATGGGGAATTGATTTACCTTTTTATAATATTAAAAATGATGAGATTATTGACGCAAAAGAAGGAGAAAAAAATAGCTTTATATTGAGCGCAGGTAGAACATATAGAGACTACGAGACCCTCACAAAAGCTTTCAAAAATATAAGCTATGATTTGAGGATATATAGCGCTGGAGATACTGTCTTTCAGACAACTCCTGATCTTGATTGTAATGTTAAATTTTTTAAAAATTGCCTATCATGGCAAGAAATATTAACTGAACATGCAAAAGCTTATGCAATTGCTATACCTCTAGATACAACCCAGCCTAAATCATATATTAATGTGCTTGGAGTGACTAGTCTTCTAGATGCGATGGGTATGGGAAAAGCAGTTGTCATGACGAGAACTATAGAGCCTTGCATTGATATTGAAAAAGAAGGGATTGGAATTTTTGTTGAACCAGGAGACGAGAAAGGATGGCAAGAAGCAATATCCTATTTACTAGAACATCCAGATAAAACTCAGGAGATGGGAAACAGAGCTCGGCGTTTATCTGAGGAGAAATATAACTTAGAAGTTTTTACATCCAGATTATCTGAACTTTTGAAAGGTGCTTTGAGGTAGCAAGCCTTGTACACGGAGAGTCATTTATACTAGAAAGAATTTTGACATAGGTTTTCTCAATTTATATGCATTGGACAATAGCAGCACCGTTTATAAACCAACAGAACCTCGTTAACGAGCATTGGTTAACCCGAAATGTTCCTGGCGATCGCCACCAGTTCCATATCGTTCCACGTTCAAAACCGTTAGGAAACTGGCACAATCAGAAGTCTTCTGTGACTGGATTCAGAAGTTGGCTAATATATTGGCAACATGGTATGGAAGCGATGAAGGCGTCTGAGGGGGGCGTGATTACCCTTTTTCCTCAGCTACCAGCAGTCATAGGAATGCAACAACGGCTGACTGGTAAGCGTATTCCTGTAGTAGCTTGGTTATTTAATGTTGGCACCTGTTCTAGTGGAATTCGGCAGACGATCGCCCAATATAGCCTCAAAGACATTGATCGTTTTATTGTCCACACACGGCGTGAAATAGAGATCTACCACCACTGGTTGGGAATCCCAAGGGAGCGTTTTGAATTTGTTCCCTATCATCAATCAGAGATTCCCATAACTTATGAAGAGAATACGACCGATCCTTTTATCGCAGCACTCGGTTCTGCTCATCGCGACTTTTCCACCTTCTTTCAAGCAGTGGAAAAGCTCAACCTTCCAACCGTTGTCGCATCAAGCAAACATGCATTAGAAGGATTAACTATTCCACCGAATGTCAAAACACCATTCGGGATTGAGAGGGCAGATTGCTTACGTTTAGCTCAAGAGGCGCGGATCAGCATCGTACCTCTGCTTCCAAAGCCCCAAGTGACAGCAGCAGGACAAATCACTATTGTAGAAGCTATGCTCATGGGTCGTGCAATTATCGCCACCCGTTGTCATGGAGCAGAAGATTATATTCAGCATGGTGAGACAGGTTTGTTAGTTGAACCGAAATCTGTTGATGATTTAGTGCAGGCGATAGAAATGTTATGGAACGACCCAGCACTACGCAACCGTCTTGGTCAGGCAGCTAAACGCTATGCTGAAGAACATTTTTCTTGTGATGCAGCAGGAGCAGCTTTGGGCAGAATTCTAGATAAAGTTGCAGATACTGCAGGTATGAAATAACAATAATCTTATAGGACCCCTATAAGATTATTGTGAAAGTGCCTGCGCTTTGCGCTTAAAAAACTCAGTACACATCTACCTCCCTTTTTTGGCTATTGCCAGATGAGCTGTTGCCTGCCTCTACTTTGTAAGTTCACAGGATGGCTATATGAGTAGACCAATTTTTGTTAAACAGGGATTTACCATAATACGCAATATTGGTTTTTCCATTGTTTACTATTACAAAAAGTGGAGACAAGTCACAAAAAATATTACGGTTGGCTTGACTTTAGTGTTACTTTACACAATTCTCAGTAGTTGTTCGCCCTGGTTTGTAAACCAATTTGACATGGCTAGAAGCGCAGCAGCCACCACTATTGTCCCTCCTTTGTCTACTCGCGGTTCTACGATTATTGATGCCAAAGGTCGAGTCGTTCTGCTGCGCGGCGTCAACTGGTTTGGTATGGAACTAAAGGAGCATACTCCTCATGGGCTGTGGGTTAGAGATTACAAAGATATGCTTGCTCAGATGAAAAGCCTGGGCTACAACGTTATCCGCTTGCCTTATTCTGTGCAAGGACTGCGTTCTAGTAACATCAGTGGCGTCGATTTTTACATTGGCTCAAATAAAGATCTTCAAGGCAAGACTCCATTGGAAGTCATGGATCTGGTGATTCAGGAGGCTCAGCGTCAAGGATTGTTTATTCTTTTAGATAGTCAGACTCTTAAAGATGGTCAAATTCCAGAGTTGTGGTATGGTGACGGCTTTACAGAGAAAGACTGGATTGACAGTTGGACGCTGCTAGCAAAACGCTACAAAGGCTATAGCAACGTCATCGGGGCGGATCTGAAAAACGAACCTCATGGTCGTGCTAGTTGGGGAACAGGCGATCGCGCTACAGACTGGCGCTTAGCCGCAGAACGAGCTGGAAATAGTATTCTCAGTGTCAATCCAAATTGGCTGATTGTGGTGGAGGGGGTAGTCGAAAATGTCCCTGGTCAAAAACAGTCAAGGTATTGGTGGGGAGCAAATTTAGAGGGTGTCCGTAAATATCCAGTGCGTCTGCGAGTTCCCAAAAAGCTAGTGTATTCTCCTCACGAATACGGTAATTTAGTAGATATACCCTGGTTTAGGGAACGTACATTTCCCAAAAATCTGTATCAACGTTGGGAGATTGGATTTCAATATATTGCGACTCAAGGTATTGCCCCAATTTGGATTGGTGAATTTGGTGGATATCAAGTGGATACAAAATCTAAAGAGGGGATTTGGCAAAGGCAGTTAGTTGATTATATCGATCAGAAAAAGCTTAGCTTTACCTATTGGTGCTGGAATCCCAACAGTAAAGATACCGGAGGTATTCTACTAGATGATTGGAAAACTATTAATACTGATAAGCAAAAACTTTTGGGTCGGCTGCTGCGTTAACAAATGAGCGTCTGGTGCAGGAGATACGCTCCACTCCGTTCCGCAGATCTCCCTTGCCCGCTGCGCTAACAGAATGACAACTTTATACCTTTTTGGACTTTTAAAACATCCTCTGAAATGCCTTCACCAAAACTGATAATTTTTTATAATTTTCCTCTGATCAGGTGCTATTTTTAGCATATATTCATAATAATAACACAGTGTTTATATCAGTATTATAATAATATATGATTCAACACATAATACATGTATTGAATCATGTTGATAAAAAAATCTCAAAAATTTTTTACTAAACCTTTATCTTTTTCTTCAAATAAAAAACCACGCATTTTGGTAGTATCAATGCGTGGTTTTCATTCTGAGGTCTATCGCTCTGTTGACTTTGAATTTGAAGATCTTCTTTGTACTTTTGACTATGCTGATATACTCACTCCTACATTAGCTTATGGTAAAGCCAATTCACTCAAAAGAAAGCTATCAAACAATACAGCTAGAGCTTTTGTTAAAGGTAAACTTCTCAGTTCTGGTTGCATTTCCTCTGTTCTAGACAGAGAATACGACTTATTATTTTTTCTCTGCCAACACTTTTGGGATATCACTTCCATAAATTCTATTAAAGGATGGCGAGAAAAATGTCGAAAAACTGTTTTATGGATTGATGAAATCTGGGTAAAAGAAATGGAAGAACAGAAAACTAGACTTTGTTTGGAACTGGCGAAAGATTTTGATTATATTTTTACGACACTAAGTTCTAGTGTTGATGCTATTGCTAATCTGGTTCAGCGTCCTTGTATTTCTTTACCTTTTGCTGTAGACACTATAAAGTTTTGTCCCTATCCAGAACGACCTCAACGCCATATAGATGTTTATAGCATTGGTCGCCGTTCACCAATAGTACACAAAACTTTATTGGAAGTAGCGGAACGAAAAAACTTTTTATACCTATTTGATTCTCTGAAAGGTTTACAAATGGGGGACTATAAAGAACACCGAACTTTATATAGTCATTTGATTAAAAGAAGTCGTTATTTTATTGCTAATAAAGCAAAGTTTGATGCTATTCATCAAACAGGTGCTCAAGATGAGTTATGTTCTCGCTTTTTTGAAGGCGCTGCAGGCGGAGCTGTTATGATTGGGACTCCTCCAGTTTGTGAAGCTTATACAACTTACTTTAATTGGTCTGATGCAGTAATTCAAATTCCTTACGATCCTGCTAATGTAGCAGATATGATCACAGAACTAGATGCACGACCTGATTATGTAAATAGAATTCGTAAAGAGAATGTCATGAATTCGCTACTGCGTCATGACTGGGTGTATCGTTGGGAACAAGTTTTAAAGCAAGTAGGACTTGATAGCACGCCAGAAATGTTATCTCGAAAAACTGACTTAGCAAACTTAGCTGACAAGGTGAAAACTGAGTATTAAAGTTCTACCTAAAATCTGTTAGCAATTTGCACTCATTGGGTTCTTCTTCTTGTGTTCCTTAGTTATAGAGAACTTGAGTTTTTGTTTCAAAACTAGTATGAAAAAAGGGATATCATCTACCAAATATCTTTTCCACAATCTTTTTGGATCACAGAAAATTCTGAACAACCACTCGAAACCAACTTCACTCATCCACTTTGGAGATCTTTTCAAGTTTCCTGCTTCAAAATCAATAGTGGCACCGATCGCCATAAATATCTTTATATGGGGTAGCATACTCTTGTACTTGTATATCCACTTTTCTTGCTTTGGGGCACCAACTCCGATAGCTAAGACAGTCGCACCGGAGCTATTTATCATGTTAATGATGTTCTGACACTCTTGTTCGTCTTTTTCAAATCCAAAAGGTGGAGAATAGGAGGCAACAATAATATTCCTGCCTGTTTTCCTATTGATTTCATTTTGAGCTTTACTGGCTACCCCTATACCTGCTCCCAAAAGAAAGATTTTGATGTTTTGATTGTTCTTGTGATAATTATAGAAAGCCGGGAACAAATCTGAACCCGAGATCTTCTCTTTAATTGGCGTCCCCAAAAACTTAGATGCGTAAAGGAGTATTTGACTATCACAGACCTTATAGTCACCAATGCTATACGCTTGTAAAAACTCCGGGTCTTCTTGTAGTTTCATCAGATGATCGACATTGGGTGTAAACACTACCCCAGAGCGCAATTTATCCAACAGTTCTACTTGAGATAAATTATCGATCTCCAAGTTCAAAATTTTAACTTTATTCATGGCTTGCACAGTTACCCTTAGATCTTACTTTCGGTTAATTGACTCAGTAGACAATGACAAAGGAGAGAACATATTGAGAATTCGAGCATGCCCTGATTTTGTATTTCCATTTTAGTTGTGTATAGCACCTATCTTTCAGCAAATGAACAGATTTCAATGAAAGTTGTATGGAAATTGTGAACCTCAAGAAGATTTGGCGCGTCTACGCCCCAATCTGCCTCCGCCTGATTAGTCTGAATCTTCGATTCAGGGAGAAGGCTATTTTTTGTGAAAGCCCTATGGGCGTGATACAGGCGATCGCCCTTGGCAGCAACAGATGTCGCCTTTGAAAACACTGCACACTCCATGCTCGCGGCTCTGTTTCTATGATCAAATTGAGAACACCTAACTGAACTGGGTTTTTTTATAGCCGAATACAATATCTGCAAACTAGTATATTGGGGATGGAGCATATCATTCAAAACAACCAAAAAGCTGATAAGAAAAGCTTTTTGAGTTTTGAATAACTGAACAGGTGAATTTCCCAGGTAGTAGTTCGTCTCCCGTAAACATAAAGGACACACAATCGTGTCTGTGGAAGATAGGCACAAGAGGGTTACTTGCCTCTCAGATAAAGAATGTACTTTAGATATCAATTGGTTAAGCGTATTTACGATTGAATTTCGTTGAATTTTCCAATTTTACGGCTATCAATTTAAATTACTATGTGACAATTTATCATAAAAATATAAAGTAAAATCGTCACTTCACATATTTTTCATAAAAAAAAACGACATAATTTCAGTGTATCTACAGTGAGCAAGAGTCTAAAATATAGTTATATTAGGGCTTTCGACCAAAATTTGCACACTTACTAGGCATGTATGAAAATTGTGTAAAGCCATCATAAAATGAATACTGTATTAAGAAGAACATTGAAAAGGAAACAAATTTGTTCCAAATCAATAATTACACATCTTGCAAAAGTTAGATTTTTCCAAGTTCCCTGTTTCCTACTTCTGTAAGAAGTCTATTGTGTATGTTGTATCTGCTGTGCGCCAAAAGATTTTTGCAGATGCTACTTACAAAAGTCAGTACTTGAAGCGTCATATCCAGTATAATCTGATTATTTTATAAGAATACTCCAGATGTAGCTTAGAGTTTTCCTTTATTGCTTTAGATTATTATTACCAATAGATGTATTCCCCATGGTATAAATATTTTTCTCATCTATCTAACTCAGAATCTATGCATTGAAATTCTTCTTTCAAACTTTAGGTAATCTAGTCAAATAGAAGATGTGGAAATTGGTATTTTGATGTTAAATAGTGGATATTGCCAAAAGTTGACTAAAAATCATATCACTGTTATTTATTGAGGCAATATTCAGGAGTGAACGTGAACATTATTATTTCTCGTAAAAATGTATTTTCTTTGCTGAGTTTATCGGCTATGGCGGTTTTGGGAACCGGTTTATCTGCTGGTGCCCAAACAGTAAATACCACAAGCGCTCAGCAGTCAATCCAGTCTTCCAAAACTGATGCGTTTGTTAATCAGGTAAGTCCTGAAGTAGAAAGCTTCTACCCACCAGCTTTTAGCTCTAGTGCGGTAGAGTCCACTGCTGTACAAGATAATCATCTATCGTCAGTATCAAATGTAAATAACCAGCAGCAGTTACCAAGTAGCACACACCAAGCTAATAATAATGTAGTAACACCTGTTCCTGGGACAACAGCAACTTCATCTGCGGCACTTATAAATTCCCAGAATGCAGAAGCTCAATCATCAACTTCTGAGTCGTCTAAGTCTAAGGTGGCACAATCAGATATTAGTATTGACCCCGGCAGACCGACCCGTGGTGGTTCAAGTTATATTGGAATTGGTGGTAACATTGGTTTAGGTGGTAACTCTGCTTTGGGTGATGGTAACTTTATGGTTATCAGCAAAATTGGGCTAACAAATGCCATATCAGTGCGACCAGCAGCAGTGATCGGAGACAACACAACTATCTTAATTCCTGTAACCTACGACATTTCATTCAAACAGGTATCAGATCCTTTTGCTCAACCGTTACCTATTGCCCCATACATCGGAGCAGGTGCAGCTATCAATACTGGTGACGGCTCTGAAGTTGCCTTTCTTCTCACTGGTGGAATCGATGTGCCCATAACTCCTCGATTTACAGCAACAGCAGCTTTGAATGCCGCATTTTTCAATGATACTGATATAGGTTTATCAATAGGAGTTGGTTATAACTTTGGTCGTCTTTTTGGTTCATAAATAATACCATAAAGCCCAAAGTTACCACAGATGTGGCTTGACACAGAGTCATATCTTTGGTTTAAACGGTGGATATCAGTGAGGCAGCACGTAGAGAACAGTCTCACTGAGTTTCTCAACCCTAAAAATACACCTTGGAGAATTACCTTGCCTCATTCGATTCAACAAGCTCAACCGCCCCTGGAGTATATTCCCCAGCATTTTAATTTAGCAGTGTACCATATCGCCAAATGGGCACTGCCTGTTTTGCTGCGGTTTCGGACTCGACCGTGGTTACCAGCTGGTATTGCGGAGGTTGAAACTGTGAATGTCGAGAGGCTAGTTAATCTCTACCAACAATTTCAAGCTGGCAAAATTCGCTTTTTAATGGCATTTCGCCACTCAGAGGTTGATGATCCCCTTTGCATGATGTATTTACTTTCTCAGGCTGTGCCGAAAGTTGCTCGTAAAAGGGGAATTTCATTACAATATCCGACTCATTCTCATTTTATCTATGATCGGGGGATGACTCTGTGGGCTGGGGATTGGCTAGGTTGGTTTTTTTCTCGCTTAGGAGGCTTTCCGATTCATCGAGGTAAGCGGCTAGATAAGATTGGCATGCGGACAGCGCGGGATTTGTTTGCCAATGGTCAACTACCAATAAGTGTAGCTCCAGAAGGAGCAACTAACGGACATAGCGAAATTGTCAGCCCTTTAGAACCTGGTGTTGCTCACATGGGCTTCTGGTGTGTAGAAGATTTGCTCAAAGCTAACCGAACTGAAGAAGTTTTCATTGTGCCAATATGCAATCAGTATCGCTACATCAATCCATCTTGGGCAAAACTAGATTGGCTTTTGGGCAAATTGGAAGCAGATTGCGGCTTATCAGTGCAACAAGTTGGTGAATCAAACCTGGTTGAGCGAGAAAAAGTTTTCTATGAGCGACTCTTCCGGCTTGGTGAACATATCCTTTCCCAAATGGAGCAGTTTTACGCTCGCTTTTACCATCAAAGTACACCAGTCACAACGCAAATAGATTCATCTGAAAGTCGTAACCAGGTACTTGAGGCTCGACTGCAGACGGTATTAGATAATTCCCTACAAGCAGCTGAGCAGTTTTTTGGACTGGAAAGCCAAGGAACTATCATTGAACGTTGTCGCCGTTTAGAGTCAGCAAGCTGGGATGATATCCACAGAAAGGATTTGCCAAACTTAGATGCATTATCACCTATGGAGCGCGGCTTGGCAGATTGGATTGCTGAAGAAGCATCTTTGCGGATATTACATATGCGCCTAGTTGAGAGTTTTGTCGCAGTCACAGGAACTTATGTTCAACAAAAGCCTACTTTTGAGAGATTTGCCGAAACGTCCTTAATCTTATTTGACGTCATCGCGCGGATAAAAGGAGAGAAAAATCCTGAACGACCTCGGTTAGGTTGGCGAAAATCACGCTTAACAGTAGGTGAGCCAATTTCAGTAACAGAACGTTGGTCAGCTTATCAGACAAGTCGTCAAGCAGCAAGAGGCGCGGTTAATGATTTGACGCGAGATTTGCAACAGGCGTTCGAGAAGATGATTTGCTGAGGGTTGCTAACTTTAAACAGTTGGGGTATCAACAAATAAGTTTTGTCATACCGCCGACTGTCCCTGTTTAGACATAATATCCCAGTTGACTTTTATATAGCCCCGATCAATGTGGGCAAAGTGCGAACTCAATTGCTTATGGGCTTTTGGCAGCGCGTGGAACGGAATTGATGGATACAAATGGTGCTCTGCATCAAACGGCATATTCCACGTCAAAAATCGCACATACCAAAGCGTTAGCGTTGTACGCGTATTCGTAAGCAGATTAGCGTCAAGAGTACAACCTGTATGTTCCGCCAGCATAAGAAAACGCAGAATCGGCTGACCAACAACGAGCGGTAGCAGCCAATAAAGCACAAACCAAGGCTGTCTGACTGCAAATGAGAGCGCGATCGCCCCTGCATAAACTCCTAATTGCAATCGAGTGGATCGAATCACTTCACCTCGTGCTGTTTCTGGCACAAATGGGCAAAAGTGGTGCAATGAGCGATCAAGTTAGTTTTCAAGTAGAGTTAGCTAGCGTGAAACCCACACGTCAGGATTTTTCTGTTGGTTTTTCTCAGCACAAGAATAAGCGTTCATCATTAGCTTAAAATTATCAAATTGTGGCGACTCGTCTTGGCAAACGAAATCAGCTAAAAAAACAATTCCCAAAAAACATCTCGTTGTAACACTCAAAACTCACTCAACATGTCCAAAGAATTTGCGATTGGTAGTAAAGTCCGCGTCGTAGCCCTACCCCCCTACGTGAAAACTGCTGAACCTATGCCCATGCTCCGCCCCCCCGATGTGATTTACATTGGTGAAGAAGGGATAGTCCTTGACCGCCGTCCTGGGGGATACTGGGGTATTCGCTTTACAAAAGGAGCTTTTCTCCTTGATAGTCAATATATTGAAAGCGTGGAAACCGCTTCAGATTCTCAAGAATCTGAGAATAGCAACTAGAAATTGTAAACTTATTTTAAGTCGTGTTTCTGGTCTGTATATATAATGATTTCTCGTCGCACTTTTTTAAGCATATTATTTGCCACATGTTTAGCTGTCATCAGTTGGTTAAATTTTGTCCCAACTGCTGATGCACTCGGTGGTAAACTTCCCGCAATTAATCAAAGCGCCCCAGATTTTACTTTGCCAACAAACACTGGTAATGGTAAAATATCTCTTTCAGACTTACGCGGTAACTGGGTCGTCCTTTACTTTTACCCCAAAGACTTTACCTCTGGTTGTACCATCGAAGCTCGTCGCTTTCAGCAAGATTTACCCAAATACATCGAAAGAAAAGCTCAAATTATTGGCGTTAGCGCTGACGATATAGATTCCCATGCTGAATTTTGTGATTCAGAAGGACTAAAATTCCCTTTGTTAGCTGATACCACTGGTGCGGTGAGCAAGGCATATGGTTCTTGGTTGGGCTTTATGTCTGTGCGCCATAGTTTTATTATTGATCCGCAAGGGATTGTGCGTGAAACTTTTGTCAAAGTCAATCCAGTCATCCACAGTAAAGAAGTTCTGGCACGACTTGAGGAGTTGCAAAAAGCAGCATAGAAACTCCAGGCGCACGCAGAGAAACAACAAATAATCTGCGTGCATCTGTTGTTTCTCTGCGATTTGATATTTCAAAAAATTGACTTAGCCCACGAAGTTTCTTATTCTTGTGGCGCTGCTATACAAAACTTGACCAAACTTATTTAAAGCTAGCCATTCAACTAAAGTTTCCTTTAGAGGGTCTGCTTCTTGCTTCTACCAAGGGAGTCGGCTCCACGCCAGCCGCCTCAACGGGGGGAACCCCCGCACGGCGCTGGCTCTTCTTGTCCACAAGCGTAAATTCGGGTGTAGCCCACCCTATTTTTCAAACAAACAACTCTTTGAAGCTTTTAGCCATTGTTCAACCGTTATTTTCAGCTAATTTAACGAATCGTGGTATTCCGTTCGACCTTTTTACAGGCTAGCTAGTTTTGAATCGACTGTGGTTTGCGCTCCCAGAAAGTTTAGCCTTGGTTTTCGGCATTTTTCTCAGTATACAGATACAGATGATATAATGCAACGAAAAAACTTACTTGAATTGCTGAACTTTGAGCAGGTTCAACAAAGTTTATGGCTACCTAGTCAAACTCTGTAGAATGAAATAGAAACGCAAATTTTTATTGTTTGCCCCAATGGCTGCTAGCTGGTTGAAAGACGACTATGGACTTTGAACCCCAAACCACCACCCGAACTGTTTCACCAAAGGTTGAATTTGCTCCTGAACCACTTCCTCGTAAGCCTTTGGAATTGCTGCGAGATACTGAGGCTTTGTTGCGTCGTCCTACAGTCGGAGCAATTGTACCGATTTTATCTCCAAAGGTGGCTAGGCGCTTGCAAGCAGCTTCGTTCGTTGCAGAGGACTCTTTGCAAGATTTAGCTGAGATTGATTTAGATAAGATTAGCGATTGGGAACTGCAACCTGCACGCATTCGGGTTGGTTTAAGCTTTGTAGGGTTTGGGGCTTTGATGATAGTTGTGCTGTTGCTGTACCTCAACACGTTGCAGCCAGAACTAACTACAGTTCAGCAAATTGGGAAATATTGGTATCAATACGTCTGGTTTGTTTGTTTGGGCGTCGCGGGGATGTTTGTTCTCGGGCGAGAAGCAATGCGTTCTGCTCAACAGCAGCAAAATTCAAATAAATTATGAACCACAATCCTTTTATTGTTAAACCTGACTCTAAAATTTCTTTGAAAGATTATGATCCCGACTATACAGGTGATTTAAAAAAAAAGGCGGATGCACAAGGCAAATTACAAGCTGATATTCTACAGCTTCAAAAATACCAAAATGTTCTTTATGCTCAAAACACTTATGCCTTGTTGATCATCTTTCAAGCAATGGATGCTGCTGGTAAAGATAGTACTATCAAACATGTGATGTCAGGTGTCAACCCGCAAGGATGTCAGGTATTTAGTTTCAAGAGTCCAAGTAGTGAAGAATTAGATCATGACTATCTTTGGCGAAGTGCAAAAGCCTTGCCTGAAAGAGGTCGAATTGGAATTTTTAATCGTTCGTATTATGAAGAAACGCTTGTAGTTCGCGTTCATCCAGAAGTTCTAACAAAGCAACAACTTCCCCACATTCCAGATGGTAATCAAATATGGAAGCAGCGCTTTGAAGAAATTAATAATTTTGAAAAATATCTGGTAAATAATGGGATTGTTGTCTTGAAGTTTTTTCTTAATGTTTCAAAAAAGGAGCAGAAAAAACGCTTTTTAGACAGAATTGAATTGCCAGAGAAACATTGGAAGCTCTCCATCAGTGATGCTCAAGAACGAGCTTTTTGGAATGATTACATGCACGCTTATGAAGATGTTTTTAATCATACCAGTACTTCTTGGGCACCTTGGTACATTGTTCCGGCTGATCGTAAATGGTTTACACGCCTCGCCGTTGCGAACATCATTTGTACTAAGTTAAAAGAACTCAATCTGCAATACCCAAAAGTTAGTGAGGAGCATAAACAATACCTTTTGCAAGCCAAGCAAATGCTAGAAAATGAAGAGTGAACTTATGCATCGCCACCACTAAAGAAATTGCCCCGCCCCTGTACCGAATTTATCATGAATGTGGGCAATTATGAAAAAGCTCAAGAGCACTACGTTTTCATGAAGCGAAATTAACTTGCATGCTCCCAATCACTTAGTAACTCATGTTGCTGCTGCTTAGTCTGACGTGGACGCAAAGGTGTTAAAGGAGTACCAATATTCGTGTAGCGAAAAGACTTTTGTTTTTTCTTAGCGGATTCGTTGTCTTGTTTCTTGGAGTTGATTTCTAAGGTAGTCATAGCATTCACCAATATGGTTGTCGTTTCGGGATTTGTGATTTTTGAGGCATCGATAAATCTGCAACCATTGCTTGTCCTTTCATCTATGTGCTCAAATCTCTATTTAGATCATCACTCTGTGAAGACTAAATTCCGGAAAAAGAAAAAACAACAAACATAGACTCCTGAAGTTGCGCACAGAGTCTGTCTATTAAGTGACACTATTTTGATTTTATTTGAGCGGATTGATACAAAATTATTGCATTTGCTGCTCGTACAGCCTCAACTCACGAGACTCCTGTCGAATCTTGCCTAAACTAGCAGCCTCTTGCAACGTCATGAAAGCATTGAAATCTTCCAACTCATACTTTGTCTGAAGAAGATTTCGCAATTCTTCTTCCGCTGCAACACTGAGATATCCAGTTGCTATAGCCTTTTGAACCACGTCACGGATTAACATCATAGCCGGAAAAATTTATTAGATTCTAACAACTACAACTTCTTCATCAGAAGTTTCGTATTTATTATACAAATCTTTACAATAACTAAATTTAGCCTGAATCCCAGAAAATAGTGACGTTCTCTAAAATTGTGGTTATGTATAAATTTCCAGAAGATTTTTGCTGGGGTACTGCAACTTCTGCCTATCAGATTGAAGGCGCATATCGAGAAGGTGGACGTAAACCGAGTGTGTGGGATACTTTCAGCGCGACTTCAGGAAGGGTTTTGAATGGTGATACAGGTGCTGTAGCCTGCGATCATTACCATCGGTATAAAGCAGATGTGCAGCTTCTGGCACAATTGGGCATCAAACACTATCGTTTTAGTATTGCATGGACTCGCATCATTCCTGATGGCCGTGGCACAGTGAATGAAGAGGGCATAGATTTTTACAAACGTTTGGTGGATTATTTGCACGAATACGGCATCACTCCCCATGCAACTCTGTTTCACTGGGATAGCCCTCAAGCATTAGAAGACTTGTACGGTTCTTGGCAAAGTCGCCAGATGGCATACGATTACGCTGATTATGTCACGACGGTTGTAAAACGGTTGGGCGATCGCATCACTCATTGGATGACTCTCAACGAAACCCCCTGTTTTACCCACATGAGTTATGACGTCAAGCACAAACCACCCCACGCCCCTGGAAAACAAGTCAGGAGTAGAAAGGAAGTTTGGCAAACTTCTCACCATGCGTTACTTGCTCATGGGTTGGGATGTCAAGCCATCCGCGCTGCTTCACCTGTTCCTTGTCAAGTTGCTTTAGTCGATAACATTGCTGTCACAGTTCCGATCAACGAATCACCTGTGAATATCGCAGCTGCAAAAAGTGCTTTCCATACCTGCGGACAAAATGGTGGGATTATTTTCCCTGCCCTGACTGGGGCTTACAGTTCCGCAATGCTAGACAAATTAAAAAAAGATGCCCCAGATATAGAACCAGGTGACTTAGAAATCATTCACCAACCCCTTGATTGCCTTGGTCTTAACATCTACACTGGCACTTATGTTCGTGCTGCTGATAATGAATTAGGTTACGAATTCCTCAACTTTCCCAAGGGCTATCCACAAATGGATATGCCTTGGTTGAATATTTTACCTGAAAGTATTTATTGGGGCATTCGTCATATCAGCGAAACACTAGGGCGTGATGACTTACCAGTCTACATCACCGAGAGCGGCTGTGCGGCTCAAGATGAAGTTAGTGCAACTGGTGAAGTTCTTGATACTGACAGGATAATGTACTTGCGACAGCACCTCAAATCCGCGCATCGCGCCGTGAGTGAAGGATATCCTTTGAAGGGTTATTTCTTGTGGAGCTTGATGGATAATTTTGAGTGGGCTTGGGGATATTCCCGACGCTTTGGGATTGTTTATGTGGACTACGAAACACAAAAACGCATTCCAAAAGCAAGCTTTGAATGGTACGCAGAATGTATCCGTCAAAATCGAGTGGTTTAACAGTTATCAGTGAACAGTTATCAGTTATCAGCTAGAAAACGGACTCGTCCACCCCTTGTTCACTGTTTACTGTTCACTAGACCTCTTGCAAAAGTCAGAGATAATAAAGTGGGAGAGTTTTTACAGGCGATTGCGCGGAGCGCAGACGCCAAGGGCGTATCGCCACAGAATTCTAATAAATATTTCTTATGTTTGTTGCAGCGA